>FWWM01000108.1_pt1 | contig 262074 bp, 179 predicted proteins | sample 2228351 | NCBI WGS metagenome assembly FWWM01 (sample SAMEA103939774, study PRJEB20133) | metagenome
CAATCGCCATTCGACATCTCTGCGCACTCTGCGTGCTCTGCGGTGAATGGGCTCCCTCTGAATAGCTATATTATACCGCAAGTCAGGGGGTATGCAAAGCGCCGCGCTGTGGCGGGCCGCAGCAAGCTGGCCGCAGCAAGCTGCGACGTCCGATTGGGCCGCAGCAAGCTGCGACGTCCGTTTGGACCGCAGCAAGCTGCGACGTCCGATCGTCCGCAGCAGGCTGCGGCGTCCGTGTGGGGTGGTAGGGGTGTAGGGACGCCTGCCGCAGAGTTGCCCTCCTTCCTGCGTGTTGGTATACTGTGACAGACGCCATCGGTGTCGGGGACAGACCGGCGGGGACGCATCGTGGACAAACCTCGTTTGTGTCCCGGCGTCGCCATTCGTCATTCGCCATTCGCTGATTCGTGATTCGCTGATTCGCCCATTTGCCATTCGCTGCCGCCATGCCCGAGGATTTCGTCCATCTCCACGTCCATTCCGAATACTCGCTGCTCGACGGCTTGGGCCGCACGGCGCAGTTGGCCAGGCGCGCTGCCGAGCTGGGCCAGCCGGCCCTCGCTCTCACCGATCACGGGGTGATGCACGGCGCGATCGAGTTCGTGCGCGCGTGCAAGAAGGAGGGCATCAAGCCCATCATCGGCGTAGAGGCCTACATCACGCAGTTCGGCCGACAGATGACCGGCCGCGATCCAGAGCTGGACAAAGGCCGCCACCACCTGTTGTTGCTGGCTGAGAACATGACCGGCTACCGCAACCTGCTGCGCCTGTGCACCGACGCGCAGTTCGACGGCTACTACTACCGGCCACGCATTGATGCCGACTACCTGGCCGCCCACAGCGAGGGGCTGATCTGCACCTCCGGCTGTCTTGCCGCCGAGCTGCCTACCCTCATCCGCGAGGGACGGGAGGACCTGGCCTTGCAGCGGTTGCACTGGTATCGCGAGGTCTTCGGCCCGGACCGCTGGTACATCGAGTTCCAGGAACACGATATCCCGGAGCTGACCCAGGTCAACAAGCGGCTCTTCGAGTTCGCCAACAAGTACCAGGTTCCCATCATCGTCACCAACGATGTACACTTCGTGCGGCAAGAGGATGCCCGGCCCCACGACATGTTGCTCTGCGTGCAGACGTCGTCGCTGGTGACGGACGAGAAGCGGCTGCGCTACGGCGGCACCTATTTCCTCAAGAGCCTGGAGCAGATGCGGCAGACCTTCTTGCCGCTGGCCGACCTGCCCGACAGCGCCTTCACCAATACCCTCAAAATCGCCGAGATGTGCAACGTGGACCCGGAGGATGAGAGCTATCACCTGCCGGATGTGGCTATCCCTGAGGGGTTCACCTACGAGACCTACTTGCGCCACTTGACCGAAGAGGGCCTGAGACGCCGTTACGCTGCGCGCGCCGACGATCCGGAGGTGCGGGCGCGTGCCGACTACGAGCTGTCGGTCATCCATGAGATGGGGTTTGACGTGTATTACCTCATCGTGTGGGACCTCTGCATGTACGCGAAGCGTCGCGGCATCTGGTGGAACGTGCGCGGCTCTGGCGCTGGCTCCATCGTGGCCTATGCCATCGGCATCACGAACCTGGACCCGCTGCGCAACAAGCTGATCTTCGAGCGTTTCCTGAACCCGGGCCGCGTCACCATGCCCGATTTCGACCTGGATTTCCCCGACGATCAGCGCGATGAGATGATCCGCTACGCGGTGGACAAATACGGCAACGAGCGGGTCGCCCAGATTGTCACCTTCGGCCGCATGAAAGCGCGCGCTTCGGTGCGCGATGTGGGCCGGGCCATGGGGGTATCGCTGGAAGAGGTGGACAAGATCGCCAAGCTCATCCCGGCCATCCCCGGCAAGCCGGTGACCATCCGTGAGGTCCTGACCCCCGGGCACGAGTTCTACTCGGCCGACCTGCGCAAGATGTACGATGAAGACGCCAGGGTGCGCGAGCTGCTGGACGTCGCGGCCGAGCTGGACGGCGTTGCCCGGCATTCCTCCATCCATGCCGCGGCGGTGATCATCGCTGATCGCGAGCTGACCCACTACACCCCTCTCATGCGGCCGCCCAAGTCGGCCATCACCCAGACCGTCACCCAGTACGAGTTCCCCATCCTGGAATCCATCGGCCTGCTAAAGGTGGACTTCCTGGGGCTGGCCACCCTCACCTTGATGCGCGAGGCTACGCGATTGATCAAGGAGCGGCACGGCCGCGAATACACCCTGGAAAACCTGCCTGTGGATGACCCGGAGACCTACCGGTTACTGGCCTCCGGGGACGTGATGGGGGTGTTCCAGGTCGAAGGCGCCGGGATGCGCCGCTGCCTGATGGATTTGCGCCCCACCCAGTTCGACCACATCGTGGCCACCATTTCCCTGTATCGCCCTGGCCCCATGGAGTTCATCCCCGACTTCATCGCATGCCTCCACGGCGAGAAGCAGCCGGAGTACGTCCATCCCATCCTGGAGCCCATCCTGGCGGAGACCATGGGGGTGTGCGTTTACCAGGAGCAGGTGATCCAGATCCTCACCGATGTGGCCGGTTACACAGCTGGCGAGGCCGACCTGGTGCGCCGGGGCATCAGCAAGAAGTCCAAGAGCACGTTGGACCAGCACCGTGAGATCTTCGCGACGGGCGCAGCCGCCAAATCCGGCCTGTCGCGGGAGGAGGCGGACAAGATCTGGGACGCGTTGATGGGCTTCGCCCGCTACGGGTTCAACCGGGCGCATGCGGCGGACTACGCGGTGATCGTGGCGCAGACCGCTTTTCTAAAGGCTCATTACCCTGTGGAGTACATGACCGCCTTGCTGACGGTGGAGCGGCATAACACCGAAAAGGTCGGCCTGTTGATCGCCGAGTGCCGGCGCATGGGCATCGAGGTGTTGCCGCCCAGCGTGAACGTCAGCGGCCACAATTTCACCATCGAGCAGATGCCCCCGGGCCGCACGCCCCCGCGGCAGAGCACGGCCTTCCCCTTCCCGGTGGTGCCGGGGGTCGCCATCCGGATGGGGCTGGATGCGATCAAGAACGTGGGCGAAGGCGCCGTAGACCTCATCCTGCAGGCGCGCGGGGACCGGCCGTTCGCCGGCCTGGCCGACTTCGCCAAACGGGTGGATCTGCGGCAGATCAACCGCCGCGGCCTGGAGTGCCTGATCAAGGCCGGCGCGTTGGACGATTTTGGGGAGCGCGGCCGGCTCCTGGCCGGCATTGACCGGATCATGGCCGTCTCGGAACAAGCGCATGTGGCGCGCGAGATCGGGCAGTTCAGCCTCTTCGGCGATCTGGACGACAGCCCGGCGGCCCCCGATGACTTGTTGGATCATCTGCCCCACGCCGCCCAGGTGAGTCCCAAAGAGCTGTTGGCGTGGGAGAAGGAGCTCGTCGGCGTGTATGTTTCCAGCCATCCGCTGCAACAGATGACCGTGGACCTGATGGACGTGGTCACGCACAGCACTGCGGAGATCACCGAGGAACTGGCGGGCAAACCGGTGGTCATCGCCGGCATGGTGGCCGATCTGCGTACCGTCACCACCAAAAAGGGGGAGACGATGGCTTTCGTGCGCCTGGAGGACCTCCAGGGCACGGTAGACGTCACGGTTTTCCCGCAGCTTTACAAGGAGAAGCGTGGCCTCTGGGTAAAGGATAAGATCGTTATCGTGTTCGGGAAGGCCGATGTGCGCAACGGACGGGTGGGCGTGGTAGCGGATGCCGTTCAGGATTACGTGGAGGGCGTGCGCGTCATAGAGGACACCACGTCGGTCTACTACCGGTATCGCAGCAACGCGAGCGCGCTGGCACGGCCCGTTGTGCGCGAGGGTGCGTCTCCCCACAGGGGGGCACGGCCATCCGATGCCTTCCCAGGGCGGTCTGAGCCCGAGGTTAGCCGTCGCGTGGCCTTCAGGGGGGACGCCTGGGATGAAGAGGATGAGGACGTCTACTTCGAGGACGACAATCCCTTCGCGGGCGAGGCGCCGGACTGGCTGCAAGACGAATCCGGATCGTCCGGAGCGCGCACAGCGGGTGAGGCCATAACAGATGCGGCGGCGGTTGCTGTCCAGCTCCCGCCCTCTGGCCAGTTGGGTTTCGAAGCGGTCGGCCCCGCGGCATCTGCGCCGGGGGCGCCCCAGGCGCCGGAACCTGCGCGAACTCCGGCCGGCCCCCAGCGGGGAGTTCCGGCCGGGCCGGCCGTTGAGGACGGCACGGTTGGTGAACGCAGGTCAGGGGGTTTGTCGGCCGGGGAGGAGGCCGGCGCTCCGGTCGCTGTTGCCGCCCCTCTCGCGCCGCCACCTGAACGGCCGAGCGGCCGCACCATCACGCTCACCTTGCGGCGCAGCCACAGCCTGGAGGCCGACCGTCGGCGGCTGACCGAGCTGGTAGACCTGTTGACCAGGTTCCAGGGCACGGACCGTTTCGAGATCATCGTGGAGGCCAACGGCCGTCGGCGTTACCGGCTGGATTTCCCCAACCACCACACCCACATCTGTCGCGAGCTGCTGGCCGAGCTGGCGCAGCGCTTGGGCGCCGGTGCCTGGCAGGTCAGGGATTAGGGCCCGATGCCCGCAACGGCGCCAGGCCCAGGCGTTTCGCCACGACGAGCTGGGCCACGTTCATGGCGTAGTGCGCGGCCAGCGGCGCCCAGATGCCGCCGGTCGCCAGGAAGAGCAGGCTGAACGCCACTGCCGCCAGCGTGGCACCGGCCACCCCCCAGCTTCCCTGCGGCCAGTGAAGCAGGCCGAATCCGATCGCCAGCGGCCACATCAGCCAGGCCGCCGGGACAAGCCAGTTCAGCCCTCCTAACGGCAGCGAGCGGAACAGAAGTTCCTCCAGCGCAGCGGCTGGCAGCAGCGCAACCAACACCCCCGGCCACTCCCTCGCGCTGGCCGGCAGGATGGCGCGCAGGAGCCGGTTGTCGTACACCGCCGGCCCCCAGCGCCGCATCACTCCCTGTCCCAGGGCCATGAACGTCACTGCCATGAGCAGGCCGATCCCCAGTCCCAGGCCCAGGTCGGCCATCAGGTGGGTGGTCTGCCAGCCCAGCGCGGCCGCGCCCGGGCCCAAGGCCAGCCCCAGGCCGATACACAGCCCGATCAGCACGAGCCGGACCGCATTCTCGGGCCCGCTGAGCAGCAGGTTGCAGGATGGGATCCAGCGCTGCAGCAGCCGGCCGGTGCGCACGGTGCTGAACGCGATGGCAGTCAACAGCGCGACCAGGCCGACCAGGAACAACCAGTTGGCAAGCATGACAGCGCTATGGCTGGGTGATCTCGTAGCTGTAGAAGGCCGGCTCGGTCGAGACCGGTGCCAGGCCCGAGATCACCAGGATGGCCTCCTCCAGGGCGCCCAGGTCGGTCACGACCAGTTGGCCACGACCGTCCGGCCCGACGATCATGCGCTGCAGGGTGAGATCGCCGTTCTTGCCCACCGCCAACAGTTGCACCAGCCACCGTTGCATCACCGTGTTATCGGTGAGGATCCAACCGGCGGCCTCCCAACCGCCTTCGCCGGATTCGCCGTTGTCGGAGTAACCCAGCTCCGGGATGGCGATGTTGTCAATCATCAGGCCGGCGTGGTTCACCGCGTCGTCGGTGACCATCTCGAAGCGGATCAGGACCTCCTGGCCGACGAACGGCGTCAGGTCCACCTGTTCCTCGACCCATTCAGGGGTCTGACCGCCGCCGCTGATCCCCGTCCAGCCGGGGCCAAACGCGTTGCCCACCGGGTTGTCGTCGGTGCTGTGGCGGCCGCGCAGGATCTGCCAGCGGTTGCCGCCGTCGGTGGAGATCGAGACGTAGGCGTAGTCCCAGCCCTCCTCGATGTCGTACCAGGCGGAGAAGGTCAACGTCGCCGAGGAGAGCCCTCGCAGGTCAAAGGCCCGTGTCAGGGTGGAATTGCTCTGGTCACCCCGGTTCGACCACCAGGAGTAGGTCCCCTGGGGCGCGGCGTTGGTCAGGGGCACTTCGGTTTCACCGGCGAAGTTGATGGTGACGGGCCCGCTGCCCTTCAGGCGGATGTAGTCCGCGGCGTACTGGCTCACCGTGCTGCGGCCCGTGGCTGGGAACCTGCGATGTGTCTCGTCCACGGCGATGCGATACAGGTCAATGCTGGGATATCCGAAGCGCCCCTCGGGATCGGCCTCCGGCTCATCCAGGTAGTTGGCGATCAGCCAGTCGGCAAAGATGTCGTCGAACCGCTCGGGCCGGCCCGCTTTTTCCAGCGCGTCGTTGAAGCCGTGAATGCCGTTGTAAGGCGAGGCCACCACCGCTTTAGTCAGCTCCTCTCCGAAGCGATCCAGGAAATAGACCATGAACAGATAGGACGCGCCGTAATGCTCGGAGACACTCTCGGTGCTGGGATCGGCCCACGTGGTGAGTTGGGTATCGGGCTGCATCATGAAGGCGTAGTCGGCGCCACCGGGGTCGAACCCGTTCAGAAAGCTGGCCAGCTCCGACATCCCTTCGTTGACCCACGAGTCTTCGTTGCGGTCGTTGGCCCAATGGATCATGTGTTGGAACTCATGGGCCAGGGTCCCATCGTAGAAGTCGGTGTTGGGCCTGGCGCTGCCCGAATCGGCGGAGATGTAGAACATCTCCCGTTCGTTGGAGTAGGGGTTGACCAGCCGCGAGTACTCATCGGCCGAAGAATAGTAGCCGGCCACGTTCTCGCCCAGGCCGCGCGCGTGCAAGATGTGCAGCCGCACGTCGTTGTCCACTCCTGGCGTCCATTCGCTGCCGAAAAACTCCCGGTTGGTGGGATAGGTCTTTTCCTCGAACCGCTTTGCCGAGGCCTCCAGGTCGCGCTGGTTCAGGCGCACCCCCTCCTGCACCCACATGGCGACGTGCTCGGTCATGAACTTCAGCTCGGCGGTGATCTGCCTGTGCTCTTGCGTGTCGCTGTTGGAGATCCAGAATTGTTGTTTGTCGCCTATCTGGTAGACCGGCGGGGTGGCGTTCACGACGATGGGAATATCTGTGACGTCCCCGCGCAGGCGGAGGGCCAACAAGCGGGGATCGGCCGCGGGCATCTCGGCCATCAACAAGGCGCGTGACTCCGCGTCCAGCGGCGGGATAAAGTCTGCGGAGCCTGCAGTGACATCGCTCATCGGCGGGGCCGCAGTCGCGGAAGGCGGCGCCTCGGTGGGTCCTGCCTGCGGCGTGGACGTGGCCAGGGGTGCCGTTGTCGGCGTTGCCCGGGGCACGCTGATCCCCGTGGGCGTGGCGCGCGGGGTCGGCACGATTACCGTCACCAGGCGGGTGACGATCACCGTCGGTTGGCGTGCGGGTTGTGTAGATCGGAAAAGAAGGAGAGCCCCGACGCCGGTGATCACCAGGCAATAGCAGCAAAGCAGCACCAGGGCGCCGATGACAATGATCCACAGGTTACGATTGCGCTTTTCCATGAAGTTCCTCCAAACCATCAGGTCTCACGTGCAGGCCATCTTACCGCAGGTGCCTGGTACGTCAATTCGCCCAGCACGACTGCGAGAGCGGCAGGACCCCGCCGTTGTTGCTGTGAACGCCTTCCGGCGTCATATCCAGGTACATCCAGCCCACGGGCAGATAGAAAAAGGTGTAGATGCGCAGACATACGCGCATGCCGGGTTGTCCGTCGCGGCGGGGCCGCACGTCGTCCAGCGCCACCCGCAACACCGGGAAGGCGGCCTGGTCATCGTACAGGTATACTTCGCGCCGGGCGTTGATCGCAATCCGTTGCGGGTCCCCGCGGACATGGGCCTCCGGGGGCGGCAGCACCAGGGGCGAGAGCGCAATGGGCAGCACGAACAATCCCAGCCCCAAGAGCCCTTGCACCAGCCACGCCGAACGCGCCTGGTTTCCTACGTCACGCACGACGGCCCGGACCAAAGCGGCCCAGCTCAACAACAGCACCAGATAGATCAACGTGTTCAACAGAAAGCCGGCGGGCAGAAACCCCCCGCCTGCTGCTTCCCCCAGATAGACGGGCAGCGGCGCACCCCGGTAGCCCGGACAGAGGCCGTCACACCCGGCCCGGTAATCGGCCACATGGAACGCCTCGCCCGACCACCAGCTCAACGCAGGGGCAGCCATCAGCGCGGCGCCCACGACGGCCCACCATCGGAAGGTCTGCTGGCGCCACCAAACGACCAGCAGGACCGCCCCGAAGAGCATGACCAGCCCGATCCCCAAGCCCGACCAGAGAGACAACTGTACCATGGCTACGGCACACACCCCTGGATCGGCTCATCTTTGAAGGGGAAGAAGGTGCGCGCGTCGGCGCCGTGAGACCAGATGGTGGGATAAGTGCGCACCCCTTCGGCGATAACCCACAGGTACAGTTTGTTCTCCGGGTTGCCGGCCCGCGCGACCGGGATGTTGTTGAACTCCCACGTTGGATAGGTGATGACACCCGCCTGGCGGGTGATCACCTGGGCCTGGCGGGCCAATGGCTTGCCCACCTCCTGGTTCCAGGCCCCGTACAGCGTCACACCCGCGGGACGCCAGCCCACGGGCACCGAGAGCCGCGTGCCGTGTTTGAAGAACGTGACAGAGACGTTGGCCAGCGTTGCTTCGGTAACCGGCCGTTCCGCGCCGGTTTCGTCGTGGGGCCAAACGATCTGGATGCGGGCATCCACGGCGTCAATGGCCTCGGTCGCGATCCCGCTGGGCACTTCGGGCCGTGGCAGATAGGTGCGCGGGTCTGTGCCGTGCGCCCAGATGCTGGTAGCCGTGTCCACCCCTTCGACGCGCACCATGAAGTACAGCTTGCGGCTGGGGTCCGTAGCCTGGCTGACATCCACGTCGTTCAACACCCAATAGGGAAACGGCTGGCCATCCACAGTGCGCTGTTCGGCCTCGGCCAGCGGCTCAGCCGGCGCTGTGTCCAGGGCCCGCCAGATGCTCACTTTGGGGCGCCAGCTGCAGGACGGCGGCAACAAGCTGCCCGGCAAGAACAGGCGCAGGCCGATGTTGGCAAGCCTGGCCTCTTGCACCGGTGCCCAGTTGTGCGGCCACACGATCTCAATGCGGGCATCCACCCCGCTGCGGCCCTCCGGCGAGCCGGAGATGGGCGTGGGGGTTGCCGGCCGCGCCCCGCTCGAGGTCCAGACGCCGGCCGTGGCGGTGCCTGCAAAGATGGCGTTCCCCGCGCTGTAGTCCGCGGCCAGGGCCTGGGTCAGGTTGTCGCCCATCCCCACGGCCACATTGCGCCATGTTTCGCCGTCATCGTCGCTTCGGTAGAGGCCGCCGCCGTCCCGTGCGGCCCACAACAGCCCGGGCGATCGAGGATCGGCCAGGAACGCCACGACGGTGCTTTCCGCAGGCAACCCTGTGTTGATCGGGACCCAGTCCCCACCCGGCTGCCGACGGTAGATACCGTCGTTGCGGATGCCGGCGTAAAGGGTCGGCCCTTCCCCTGTGCTTGCGTCGGCTGCCGGTGCGCTGCGCGCCAGCCAGAGGAGCTCGCGGCCGGCCAGGCCGGCAGCCTGCCAGCTCTGGCCGCCGTCCCGGCTCTCGAAGACCCCATCGCTGAGCGCAGCCCAGACGTGTGCAGCGTCTGCGGGATGGACGGCCAGGCCGACGACCTCTCCCCTTTGTTGGGCTTCATCCGCCAGCCTGACCGGGATGGCTTGCCAGGTGGCGCCGCCGTCCGTGCTGCGCAATGCGGGACGTCCGCCCAGGTAGAGGACCGCTGGCTCCGCAGGGGCCACTGCCAGCGCAGTGTGCCCACCGAACTCCAGTCGGCTCGTCTCCCAACTCGCGCCGGCGTCGTTGCTGCGATAGAAGCGCTCCCACGAGGCCAGGTACACCGTGGCCGGGTCCGCAGGATCGGATGCCCAAGCAGTGATCTGCGCGTCCAGCAGCCCCTGGGATGCAGGTGCCCAGCTCTTGCCGCCGTCCACGCTGCGCCAAAATGCCGGTGCGGCCGCTTTGGGGCTGGCCATGCGGTTGTCGCTGACTGCAAAGACGAGCCCGGGGCGGCCGGGGTGGGTCAGCAAGCCGGCGATTTTGCTGTTGAACGGGAGCCCCGTGCCGTAGGGCTGCCACAGCGCGCCGTTGTCCCGGCTGATGAACAGGCCATGCCCGGTGGCGACCAGAACCGTCGTCCCCTCGCGCGGGGTCAGCGGGGGCAGCACGACGAAATCGGTCACGACACCGCTGCCCAGTGGGCCCTCCAGCAGCACCCAGGTGAGGCCCTGGTCAGTGCTGCGATAAGCGCCGGCGGAAGTGCTGAGGACGTAGATACCGCCGGGCAGGGCGGCCAGTTCGTTGATCCGCACACCGGCCGGCAGCCCTTGGGCGGCCAACCGACGCCAGGTCGTCGCTCCGTCGCTGCTTCGATAGATGGCCGGCGGCTCGTCCTGCGCGCCTTCACGCACCAGCAGCAGGCTGGAGGGCAGTTCGGGTCGGATGGCCAACGCGGCCGGCCGCGCCGCAGGGGTGGTATCATCCGGTCGCGGCGACAGCGCCCAGCTCTGGCCGCCATCACTGCTGACGAAGACGTCGCCGCCCGCCGTCAGCAAGTAGAGCCGGTTAGGGTCAGACGGAGAGGCCATCAGCGTCATCAATATGCTGCCCGGCCGCTGCTCATACCGCAGCGCCTGGACCGCCTGCCACTGGCCGTCCGCGTATCGGTAGACATAACTATCGGGATATTTGCCGGCTGTGATTGCGCCCAGGAAGAGGGCGGTGCCGTAAGCGTCCCGCACGATGGCGCGCACGATCAGGTCATCGCGGCCCAGGGGCACCTGTGCCCAGTTGGTACCGCGGTCGCTGCTGCGCCACAGCCCGCTGCGCCGGGTGAAAGCGTCGCCGCTGGCCACCAGCCCAACCAGGACGTCGCCGTTGGTCCGGTCCACAGCCAGTGCGGTGATCGTGCCGGGCGGCAGGTCATTGGTGGCCGGTTGCCACGTGGCCCCCCGGTCGTTGCTGCGGTAGAGTGCCTCGGCATAGCTGAAGCGGAAGCGGTCGAACCACTGGGTCTCGTCTTCGCGGCGGTGAACTCCTCCTGCAGCCACTGCGTACACCGTTGTCCCATCGGGCGCTGCTGCCAGGTGGGTCAGCGGACCCGCCGGGCCGGCCAGGGGTTGCCAGTTCACTGCGATGCCTTGCGCGGCGGCGCGTTGCGGCATGAGCAGGGACAAGAGGAACCAGATCACCGTTGGGATGCCCCAAAGGAGCGTTCGCAGGGGCATAGGCACTCCATTTCGGGTTGTGTGATAAAAGACGAGCGAATTGTATCACGACGTCCGTAGAAAGGCGAGATAAGCCGTTCGCATCTGAAGATGCTCACTTCACCCCGCGCGGATATCAGTTGAATTGCGGTGCGGTGGTGGCCAGGCGGTCGGGGCCGCGTTCGATCTCCCAGGGGTAGACGATGAACCGGTCGGTGATCGCCGCGTAATAGTCGGGGCCTGCTTCTCGGAACAGGCTGCTGCCCGGTTTGTAATGGAGGACGGCGGTTTCGGGCTGCCCCCCGGCTGCAGCGACGCGACCTTTCACTGCGGTGATGGTGCGGCCGTTGGCCCAGATGTCGTCCACGATCAACACGCGACGGCCGCGCAACAGGCGGTCTTCCGGGAACTGGAGGAAGTTGGGCCAGGCCAGTCGCGGCTGGCCGGCCTCCGGGAATTGGACGGCGGCGGTCAGCACATGGGTCATGTCCAGTGCCTCGGCGATCAGGCCGCCGGGGATGATGCCCCCGCGGGTGATGAGCAGAAGGGCATCGTATGGGCCGCGCAGTTGGGGGATGAGGTAGTCAATCAGCTTTTCCACATCCTGCCAGGAGAGGAACTCAGGTGCGCTGGGCATGATCGGAAAGGTCATGAGTGCTCCTTGCTATCTTGATGCTGGCCGCCACCCGGGTAGTTCGGCCAGCAGGCGGGCGCGCAACTGGGCGCGTTGTTCCGGGTCCAGCTCAACCTGCGGAGGCCGCACCGCCGTTTCGGGGAGGTCGGCCACGTCGGCCAGGGCGGCCTTCGTGGCGGGTTGTAACGGATAGGATTCGATCAGCTTGCGTGCAGCGCTCAGCCGGGCCTGGGCTGCTGTCCAGTTCTCTCCTCGCCATGCGGCCTGTTGCGCCGCCGCGGCCAGGTCAGGGAAAACGTTGGCCACAGCGGTGATCGAGCCCGCGCCGCCGGCCGCGCACGCCTCGGCCACGCGATGATCGTTGCCCGCGAAGTAGGCCAGCCGGGGATAGGCCGCCCGGAAATGGGCCAGTTGCGCGGGATCGCCGGTGGAGTCCTTCAGCCCATAGACCACTTCGCCGTGGCTCTTCAACAGCATGTCCAGCACCGGATCGCTGATGGGCACCCCGGTGATCTGGGGGATGTGGTACAACAGGACCCGGCCTCCCGGCGGCACGGCGGCGTCGAACAGCCGGCGGAACCAATCAACGATCCCGGCCTCCGGCGGTTTTTTGAAGTAGAAAGGCGGCATCACCAGCACAGCCGCTGCGCCTATCGCAAACGCGTGGCGCGTGAGGGCGATCGCGTCGGGCAGCGCAGCCGCGCCGGTGCCCACCACCACGGGCATGTCCCCGGCGGCATCCATGGCCGTCTCGGCCACCTTCTGGCGTTCGGCCACGCTGAGGGAAGGCGCCTCGCCGTTGGTGCCGCACGGGATGATCCCCGTGCAGCCGTGTCGGCGCAGATAGGCGACGTGCTGGCGAATCCAGGGGTAGTCAACCTCCCCGTCCGCCGGTCGAAACGGGGTCACAATAGGGGCGAAAACACCGCGTAAGTCTGTCATGGCGAAACAACGAATGGCGAATCAGCGAATCACGAATCAGCGAATGGCGAATCAGCGAATCACGAATCAGCGAATGGCGAATCAGCGAATCACGAATTAGCGAATGGCGAATCGGCGAATCGGCGAATCGGCGAATGGCGAATCAACGAATCGGCGAATCGGCGAATCAGCGAATCACGAATCACGAATCACGAATCACGAATCACGAATCTTCAATCTTCAATCTTCAATCTGCAATCCGCAATCCGCAATCCGCAATCCGCAATCCCCAATCCCTACTCTCCCTCACGCACCAACACCGCCCGGGCGGGAGCGCCGTCGCCGTCGGCGATGCGCAGCGGCAAACAGATCAGCATGTACGCGCCGGGCGCTACGCCGGCCAGGGCCAGGCCTTCTACAACCACCACCCCTGCGGCCAGCAGCTTGTGATGGACAGGCTCCCCGGCTGCGCCGAACAGCTCGATGGAAGGTGCATCAATGCCCACCAACCGCACCCCGCGCGCCAGCAGCCAGTCTGCTGCATCGGCCGTAAGCGCCGTATACGCGGGGTCGAAGACCTCAGAGGGGGTGTCGCTGTTCGGGGTGCGCAGCAGCAGCCGTTCGGCGTCCGGCGGGATCGCAGCGGCCTCCAGCGCAGCCGCTGTGATCGGGCCGGCCTGCGGGATCTGCGCCACCCAAGCCGGGCCGATCAACACGTCTAGCGGCAAACGGTCGGCCGTGGCCGCACCGGCGATGAAGTGTGCCGGCGGGTCCACGTGTGTCCCTGTGTGGGTGCCCAGGGCCAGTTGTGACACCGCTGGCAGCCCATCCCAGGCGCGCGTCACGCTCACCGGCGGATCACCGGGCCAAACCGGCATGCCGGCGCGTACAGGTTGGCTGATGTCTATCAGTACATGTGTCATCTTCAAAAGTGTCGCTATTGTATCATAGACCCGCGCAGGGCGAAAACCAGGCGCTCGCCTCCGGTGAGCTTTTTAGTGCAAACTTTCCCCCCGTCGCGAACACGGTTATAATGAGCCGGTCAGTGCGGGATCACCGATTGCGGATATACCTCATGGGGGGGGCGTGCGGGTGCGTTTCTACGAGACAACATGGCATCGGCGTCTTCACGCTGCGTTGGGCGTGTTGATCGGCCTGGGGGCCGCCCTGGTGCTGGCCGCCTGTCTGGCCGGTAACACGCCAACCCCTGTCCCATCACCGACGCCGGAACGCACCGCCGTTCCCGACCTTCCGCTGCCCACACCTTCCTTCCCCATCACCTTGACCTATTGGGAGGAAGACAGCAACGAGGCCGGTGTGCTGCTGGACGCGCTGGCAGCCGATTTCATGCAGCTCAACCCCGATGTGATCGTCGTTCGCGAGCACTACGGCTACGATGAGCTGCGCAATCAGTTCCGCGCCCTGGCCTTGCAGGGAAAGGCGCCGGCCCTGGTCAGGGCACCGGGCGAGTTTGCCGGCCCCTTCGGCGAGCTGGGCATCGTGCGCCCTCTCGATGAGCTGTTCTCCCAGGAGTTTCTGGACGGGTTTCTGCCGGGCGCGCGTGAGGGCGCCACGGTGCGCGGGAAGCTGTGGGCCCTGCCCGACAACTTCGGCAACCATTTGTTGCTGCTGTACAACACGGCATTGGTGAGCCAGGTGCCGGCCAGCACCGAACCGTGGATCGCCCAGTTGAAGACTTTGACCGATCCCGACACGGGCCGGTATGGCCTGGCTTATCCCCTGGCCGAATCCTACTGGCTGATCCCCTGGCTGGCCGGTTTCGGCGGGTGGCCGCTGGATGCCCGGGGCCATGTGGTCCTGGATACGGCGGAAATGGTCGAGGCGCTGTGGTTCGCCCACGACCTCAAGTTCCAGCACGGCGTGATGCCTCCCCAGACCGACTATCAGACCGCCTTCGCGCTCTTCGGCCAGGGCCAGGCCGCGTATGTCATTGACGGCGCCTGGAACCTGGCGCGCTACCAGAGCCTGGGGGTGGAGCTGGGCGTGGCGTTGTTGCCCCGCGTGAGCCAGACCGGGCTGAACGCCGTCCCTATGGCTACGGGCCGCTACTGGTTCATCGCCAGAACTGCCGCCGACGCGGAGCTGGATGCCGCCGCGCGCTTTGTGGAGTTCATGACCTCCGCCGAGGCCCAGTCGCGCTGGCTGGCCGACCTGGGGCGTCTGCCCAGCCACAAAGAGGTGGTGGCCGGCGAAGTCGTGAAGGCCGATCCGCTGCTGGCCGGCATCGTGGCTCAACTGCGCCTGGCGCGCGGGGTGCCGCCCGCGCTGGAAATGGCCTGCGCCTGGCAGGGGATCCACGCCTATCTGCCGGAAGTCGCGGCCGGCCGGCTCAGCCCGGACGACGCGCCGCCGTTGATGCAGGCTGAGGCCGACGCTTGTGTGGAGGACATGGGCGGATACCTTTCGGAGAATCCCTGATGATGTAGATTTGGGTCATGCTATGAAGCCGTTCCTGCGTTTGATCTCGTTGCCCATTGTGATGGTCCTTTTCTTCGTGGGCGTATACGCGTGTCAGCAAGTGCCGGTTGCGCCGTTGACGCCGGAAGCGGCCGATCCTGCACTGGATGCTGCCTTGCGCCAGGTCCTGGCCGAGCACGGCATTGGCCCCCTCGATCCCGGCCCCACGCCCGACCCGGCCAAGGTGGCGCTGGGCCGGATGCTCTTCTTCGACAAGGAGCTCAGCGGCAACCGTGACATCTCCTGCGCCACCTGCCATCATCCCCAGTTCGCCACGGGTGACGGCGTCCCCCTGTCGGTGGGCACGGGGGGCCTGGGCCTGGGGCCGGAGCGGCAGCGCGGGGCCATGCGGCCGTTCATCCCCCGTAACGCGCCGGAGCTCTTCAACCGCGGGTCGCCCGAATGGCGCACCATGTTCTGGGAGGGTCGCGTCAGCGGCAGCGTGGCCGAGGGGTTCGTCAAGCCTTACGAGTTCGAGGACCTGGTGGCGCTGCCCGACGGGCTGGACAGCCTGCTGGCCGCGCAGGCCCTTTTCCCGGTGACCTCGGCCGCAGAGATGCGGGGGGAGCGGGCGGACGTGGACGCGCTGGGGCAGCGCAACGAGCTGGGCTGGCTGGACGACGAGGACCTGCCGGAGATCTGGGATGGCCTGATGCGGCGTTTGCTGGCCATCCCCGGCTACCGGGACCTGTTCGCCGCGGCCTATCCTGACCTGGCGCCTGAGGAGCTGGGCTTCCAGCACGCGGCCAACGCGCTGGCGGCCTTCGAGATCGCGGCGTTTACGCTGCTGGACAGCCCGTGGGATCGCTACCTGGCCGGGGACGACGCCGCGCTCTCCCCCCAGGCCAAGCGGGGCGCGCTGCTGTTTTACGGCGAGGCGGGCTGCGTCCGCTGCCACAGCGGCAACCTGCTGACCGACCAGGGGTTCCACAACATCGGCGTGCCGCAGATCGGCCCCGGCAAGGGCCGGCCCGGCATGTCGGCCCACGTTGACCCCGGCCGGGCGCGCGAGACGAACGATCCGGCCGACATCTACTGCTTCCGCACGCCGCCGTTGCGCAACGTGGCGATCACCGGGCCGTGGATGCACAACGGCGCCTACCTGACCCTGGAAGAGACGGTGCGTCACCACCTGGACCCGGTGGCTGCGCTGGCGCGCTACGACGTGACCCTCCTGCCGCCCGACCTGCAGAGCGACACCATCTGGAACGAGGCCAAGAAGCAGGCGCTGCTGGAGACGTTAGACCCGCTGGTGGCCACCCCCCTGCACCTGGATGACGGCCAGGTCGCCGACCTGCTGGCGTTCCTGGAGGCCCTCACCGATCCGCGCGCGGCCGACCTGAGCGACATCGTGCCGGAGGCGGTGCCCAGCGGCCTGCCCATCGCCGATGCGCTGCCCCATGACCTGCCCTTCCGCGACGTGACCGCTGCGGCCGGCATCGTCATGGTGCACCAGATCGGCTACCAGATGACAGGGCAGGCGTGGGCCGACTACGACGGAGACGGCTGGCTCGACCTCTATCTCACCACCGGCAAAGGCGCCAACGCGCTCTACCGCAACAACGGCGACGGCTCCTTCAGCCTCTCTCCCATTGCCGACCAGGTGGCACTGGCGGATCACGACAGCAGCGGCGCGGTCTTCGCCGATTACGACAACGACGGCTGGCCCGACCTGTACGTGGTGGGGCGCTACGACGACGTGCTCTTCCACAACGAGGCCGGCCGTGGCTTTCGGGACGTCACCGCGCAAGCAGGGATAGACGGCGCCGGCGCGGGCAAGAGCGCCTCGTGGGGCGACTTCGACGGGGACGGCTATCTCGACCTGTACGTGGCCAACTGGTCGTGCGTGCCGAGCTGCCCGCCCCCGCGCGAGGGGGACCGCGATCGGCTGTACCGCAACAACGGCGACGGCACCTTCACCGACGTCTCGCGCCTGCTGGGCTATCACCTGCACGGCGCGGGCTTCGTTGCGGCCTTTGTGGACTACGACAACGACGGCGACCAGGACATCTACCTGGTCAACGACCAGTTCGTCAGTCCCGTGGGCAACAAGCTGTGGCGCAACGACGGCCCCGGCTGCGACGGCTGGTGCTTCACCGAGGTGTCGAAGGAAGCGGGCGCCAACATCCGCGTCATGGGCATGGGGCTGGCGGTGGACGACTTCAACGGCGACGGCTGGTTCGACTTCTACTTCACCAACGTGGGGCCCATGACGCTGCTGCAGAGCCGGCGCGATGGCACGTTCGAGAACGTGGCGGAGGCGGCCGGCGTAGCGCTGGATCGCGGGGCCATCGGCTGGGGCGCGGCGTCGCTGGACTACAACAACGACGGCTGGCGGGACATCTACCTGGCGCTGATGGACACGTCGGGCCTGACGCCCTTTAACCCGCTGTTTCACAACAACGGCGACGGCACCTTCACCGACCTGGGCCCGTTGAGCGGCGCCGGCGATCCCGGCCCCGGGCTGGGCCTGGCGCTGGCCGATTACGACCGCGACGGCTGGGTAGACATCGTCGTGGGCAACTACGACCGGGAATATCGGCTCTATCGCAACCAGGGCGCGCAGCGCTTCCCCGACCACGGCTGGCTGGCGTTGAAGCTGGTGGGCGGCGGCCGGGTGAACCGGGATGCAGTGGGCGCGCGGGTGACGGTGACCACCGCAGACGGTCGGCGGCAGATGCAGGAGGTGCGGGCCGGCGGCACGGGGGTCGGCGGCGGCAGCGCGCTGGAGCTCCATTTCGGGCTGGGCCGGGCCGCGTTGCAGGCGGTGGAGATCCGCTGGCCGGACGGCACGACGCGCACGCACACGGGCTTGCGGGCCAACCGGTTCTACGAAATCGGCTACGACGGCAGCGTTCGGTGAGGGCAGGGGGCAGGGGACAGGGGTCAGGGGTCAGGGGACAGGGGTCAGGGGCGGATGGCGTCCGCCCAGAACCGGCTGTGCAAACCCCCTTTCCCCCGCCTTGCGGAGGAAAGGGGGCAGGAGGATAGGGGGAGGACCTTATCCCTTCACAGCGCCCACGGTCAGGCCGCTTTGGAGCTGGTTCTGGATCAGGTAGAACAGAATCAGGGTCGGCAGGGCCGCCATCAGCGCGCCAGCCGCGAACAAATTCCAGCGCTGCGAGTACTGCTCGCCGATGAACAGGCTCAACCCCACCGCCACCGTGTACTGCATCTTATCCGTCAGCATCACGCGGGCCAGCAGGTAGTCCGCATAGGTGCCGATGAAGGTCAGGATGAAGATCACCGCCAGGATGGGCCGCACCAGCGGGAAGATCACCCGCGTGAAGGTGTACCAGCTCGACGCGCCGTCAATATAGGCCGCCTCGTCCAGGTCGCGCGGGATCGTGTCGAAGAAGCCTTTCATCAGCCACGTGTTGAACCCCATCGCCCCGCCCAAATAGATCAAGATCAGGCCGAAGTGCGAGTTCAGCCCGAACCCCGGGTAGATGCGGCCGATGGTCAACAGGATCAAGTAAAGGGCCGTCACTGCCAGGATGTTCGGGAAGACCTGCACCAGCAGCACCGTGCGCAACAGGGGCTGGCGTAGCCGGAAGCGGAAGCGGGAGAACGCAAAGGCCGCCAGCGAGGTCAGCGCAACCACCAACAGCGCTGTGATCCCCGACACCTTGACCGAGTTGAACACCCATAGGGCGAAGGGGAACTGCTCGTCGGTCAGCATTCTGCGGTAGTTGTTCAGCGTGGCGTTCTCCGGGATCAATTGGGTGACCGTGACCTGGCTCACCGGGTTGATGGACGTCGAGAAGATCAGCACTACCGGGAAGAGCGAGAAGGCGATTGCGGCCACGGCCACGGCCAGACGCCAGGCGATGCTGAGGCGTCTTTGCGCGCGCAACGATCCCATTTTTTGGGCGTTTCTTGTGCTAGACATTTTCGGACACCTCCTCCAGCATGCCGGTATAGCGGAAGTTCGCGATGGTAATGGCGCCCACGATAACGAAGATCACGATGGAGATGGCTGCTGCCAGGCCCAGGTCGGCCCCGCGGCCGCCGCCGAAGGCCAGCTTGTACGTGTAGCTGATCAGGATGTCGGTGAAGCCTGCGGGCGTGGGCGTGCCGGGGATCGGCGGTCCGCCGTTGTTGTAGAGCTGGATGATGGTGAAGTTGTTGAAGTTGAAGGCGAAGGAACCGACCAGCAGCGGCCCGACGGCGACCAACAGCAGCGGCAGGGTGATGCTGCGGAACTGCTGCAGGCCGTTCGCGCCGTCCACGCGGGCGGCCTCGTACAGGTCGCTGGGGATACCCTGCAGCGCACCCGTGGTGATCAGGAACATGTAGGGGTAGCCTAACCACAACTGCACGACCAGGATGCCCACCTTAGCCCAGAAGGGGCTGGAGAACCAGCCGGGGTCCCACTGGGACCCGATGATCCCGATGACGGGGTTGAACATCCCCCGCCAGATCAGCACGCTGATGAACGCGGGCAGGGCATAAGGCACGATCATGAGCACGCGCGTGAAGCGGCGCAGCGGCATGTCGGGCTCGTTCAGCACCAGCGCCAGCAACAGGCCCAGCGCAAAGGTGATGAATACGCTCATGAACGCGAAGATCACCGTCCACACGAAGATCGTGACCAGCGGGCCCCGCAATGCCGGGCTGGTGAACAGCCGCCTGAAGTTGTCCAGCCCGGTGACCACGGGGAAGCCTGGAATCAAGGTCTTGCCGTCCGGCGACGTGAAGGTGCCCCGGATGTTGGTGTAGACCTCGCCCGTCTCCTGGTCAATCATCGCATCGCGGGCCGGATCGTAGATGTATTTCTGCGCCAATTGTGCAGCAGTCGAGGCCGAAGTGATCTTGACGGCAACTTCGGGCGGGCCGAAGCTCAAACCCTGCAGCGTGGGCAGCAGCGCCAGCCGTTGGGCCAGCGGGACCGGAGCGTAACTGTCAACGGCGACCGGCTTGTTGTCCGCATCGAACTGTACCCCCCGTGACTCCAGCTCCTGGCGGGTGAACGATTCGCCGGTGCTGGTCTCGAATAGCTGAGACCCGTCTTCGCCGGTCAACCACAGCGCGTAGGTGCCGTCCGGGCTGCTGTAGGCAACCCAGGAGAACTTTCGCGCGTCGGCCGGCAGGTAGGTTTGGCGCTCCAGTTGTCTGATCGCCACAGGTTTGTCCACCAGATGGCCGTCGCCGTAATTGGTGAACGCCGTATAGATCGTGAAGATCACCGGGTAGATGTGCATCATCGTCATGAAGGCCAGGCCGGGGATGATCCAGCGCAGCGGCATGGCATCGTTGCGCAGGAAGATGACCGTTATAGCCAGCGCGATGACCCACAACACCACCGCCAGAGGAACAGCGCCGTTCTGAATGAACTGCCACCCGGTGAAAATGGCGAAGGCGTCGAATGCGGCGATAAAGATCAGGCGGAGAACGATGCTCGACAGGCTGCTGTCTCCCAAAATAGAGGCGATTTTGGAGCTCTTCGCCCGGCCAGAGGTGCTTGCCATAGCGTCCTCCTAGATTTGGATGACTCCCACAACCGATGACACGGAGGTTCACGGCCTCCGTAGGCCCAAGGATCCGGATGGGGCACCGGAATGGCATCGAGGTGGATGACCCGACCTTGGGGTGTACAGCGATGAAAGAGCGGGAGAGGGGACGAACCACCATCCCCTCTCCCGAAAGGCGAACCTGATTACTTCAGGGCTTCCTCGATCTGCTTCTGGGCGTTGGTCATCGCCTCTTCAGGCGTTGCCGTGCCCTGCTGGATCAGGGTCAACGCGTCCCCCGCCGGGCCCCAGACGGCCGACATGGCCGGGATGTTCGGCATGGGCACCGCGTAGGCACCAGCGGCGCCGAACTTCTCCTGATCGGGATCGCCCGGGTTCTCGCGCACTGCCAGGAAGGCCGACGGCCGCGGGTCAGCCTCGAAGAGGGCGCGCATCGCCTCTTCGGTGGCCATGAACTCGGTCAAGAAGGCCTGGGCCAGCAGCTTGTTCTCGCTGAAGGCGTTGATGAAGAAGGCCTGGCCGCCCAGGAACGGGCTGCTGGGGCCAGCCGGGCCCTTGGGGAAGCCGGCGATCTCATACTTGGCGCCCGCATCGCGGAAGCGGCCCAGCGCCCAAGGCCCGGTGATCATCATGGCGCATTCGCCGGTCTCGAACGCCTTGTGGTAGGTGTCCCAGTCCATGTCCTTGACGATGCTGCCCTGGGCCACCATATCGGCCAGCCACTTGCCCGCAGCGATGGAGCCGGCATTGCCGAAACCGACGTCCTTCGGGTTCCAGGTGCCGTCCGGGTTCAGGCCGAAGATGTAGCCGCCGAACGCGGTCTGGATGGGGTAGAAGTGATAGGGATCACCCTGCTGGCGGCAGAAGCCGTACTTGGCCTTGCCGGAATCCTGCAGCTCCTTGGCCAGGGTCTTCACATCGTCCCAGGTCGCAGGCACTTCGCTGACCAGGTCCGGGTTGTAGAAGAAGGCCACGTTCTCGGTGGCATAGGGCATGCCCACCAGCTTGCCCTCGTAGCGGAACATGTCCAGAGCCGGCGCAAAGAACTCCTTGGCCTTGGCGCCGAGGTCTACCTCCGCAAGGATGCCGTTGGTGAACAGCTCGCCCACCCAGTCGTGCGCGCCGATGAACAGGTCGGGGCCCTCACCGGCCGGTGCCGCGCGTTTCACGTTGTCGCGGATGTCGCCGAACCCGATCTCGCTCAACTCCAGCTTGACGCCGTACTTGGCCTCGAAATCAGGTGCGATCTTCTGCAAAGCGGGCACCCGGGTGTTGTCGGCCCAAATCTTGATGACAACTGTGGGGGCCGGCGGTTGGGTCGGCTCGGGGGCCTTGGTCGGTTCAGGGGCCTTGGTCGGCTCGGGAGCCTTGGTCGGCTCGGGGGCTGCGGCCGGCGGTTGGGTCGGCACAGGGGTCGGTGTCGCCTGGGGGCCACAAGCCGCCAACACAAGGCTCAGGACCATGATCAGGCTCATCAGGGCAAACAACTTTTTCATGCTACTCCTCCTGAAAAGATTGACTCTTGGATTCGAACGGATCGGAACGCAACTGAACGACAGAAATCGTCAAGGTCTGCCACACCGTGCTCGAGGCAACGCACCACCTCCTTCCAGCAAGAAAGCTGCGACGATGACGTTTTGCGTGCTTTCATCAGGCCCGAAAGTCCACCGGACGATAATCTCGGACGAAAGCCCGAGGATTCTTTGCGCTATCTTGTGCTAAGTCTTTGCAAGATTAGCACAACATGACAGGTCTTGTCAAGAAAGGCGTTTCCGGGTTTTTGACGTCCAGACATGAGTTCGGACATCAGGTGACTCTCTTTGCCAAACCACCCGCCGCGTGATAGAATAACCGTGCTTTGCGCCGACAAGCACATCTTCTCACAGCGTCATCACGGAGACCATGCACATCTATCGCGCTGATCTCAGAGACCTGGCTGCCTGTGTGGCCCTGGACGGTTCCTATGAGACCGAACACGTGTGGCAGGTGACCCAGCAGCAAGACGGCAGCCAGTTCGTCACGCGCTTTCAGACTGTGCGATTGCCGCGCAGCATGCGCGTGGGATACCCGGCTTGGAGCGAAGCGCTCCTGATGCACCACGAGCGGGGCGATCTGATCCTGGTGGCAGCCGAGGCGAACGAAATCCTGGGCTACCTCGACCAGGAGACACAGCCGGATCAAGGGTTGGCCTGGCTGCATCACCTGGTTGTTTCGCCGCAATGGCGCAGGCGCGGGATAGGGACCGCCCTGCTTCAGCGCGGCATCCAGCATGCCCGTCAGCTCGAGCTGACACATATCATGACGGTGGTGCAAAGCAAGAACTATCCGGCGATCCAGTTTTTGACCAAACACGGGTTCAGGTTCTGTGGCTATAACGAGCGATACTACCAGAATCGGGATATCGGGTTATATTTCGTGCGCGGGTTGTGAGGTATGACGGAGACATCGGGCATCACGTGGCCCGTGATTCTGGCTTTCGGCAATCTGCTCCTTTCTTCTGCTATTGTCATCACTGCGTTTGCGCTGCTGGGCTACATGCTCACCCGCAATTTCCGCAGCCCGGTGGCGCAGACGTTCAGCGTGTTGCTGGGGTGTGTCCTCCTGGTCTTCGCCGGGGACATCGTGATCCCGCGGGTCGAGTCGGTCCGGGCGGCGGTGGTCTGGCTCCGGGTGCAGTGGATCGGTATCGCCCTGGTGCCGGCGGGTTACCTGCACTTCTCGGATGCCGTGTTGCGGACCACGCGCCACTTCTCCCTGCGGCGCCGCCTGGTGGTCATGGCCAGCTATCTGATCAGCCTGGCTTTTGTGTTCCTGGCGCTGTTCACCGATACCCTGGTCTACAACGGCGATCCCGTCCCGCCCCTGAGCCACCTCGCGCCGGGGCCGTTGTTCCCGTGGTTTGTGGTGTATTTCTTCGCCACGGCCACTTATGGCGCGTGGAACGTGATCCGGGCGCGGCGGCGCTGCCTGACCCCCGCCTCCCGGCGCCGCATGGCCTATCTCATCGTGTCGTTCGCTGCGCCCGGCATGGGCGTGTTCCCTTATCTCCTGGCGTCCGGGCTGGTGAATCAGCTCAACCCCGTCGTCCTGCTGCTGCTGGTGATGGCCGCCAACTTCGCGGTGGGCACCATGTTGGTGGTGATGGCCTACAGCGTGGCCTACCTCGGCGTGCTGGCGCCCGATCGAGTCATCAAGCACGACCTGATCCACTACCTGTTGCGCGGGCCCGTGGTGGGCACCATGGTGATCGTCGTGATGCTGGTGATGCCCCGCGTTGAATTGATCCTGGGCCTGCCGCGCGAGACCGCGTTGATCTTCGCCGTGGTGGGGGTCATCGTCGTCGGCCAGCTTGCCGTCAACCTGGCCAAACCCTGGATAGATCGCCTCTTGTACCCCGAAGATCGCGAGGAGATCGCCTGGATTCAGGCCCTGGATCACCGCCTGCTGACCAGCAGCGACCTGCGCCAGTTCCTCACCAACATCCTGATCAACCTCACCGAGCTCCTCCGGGTGCGCGACGGGTTTGTGCTGGTCTCTACCGACCGGGGGCTGACGGTCGAGGTGGCGGTGGGGGACGTGGAGGGGGCGCGACGCTACGCCGAAAGCGCGGCCGCCCGGGAGATGTGGCAGCGGCTGACAGCAGCACCTGCCCCGGATTTGGCCTTTGTGCCCGACGGCGACTACTGGTTCTGCCCTCTGCGCAGCCAGGACGGCGAGAAGTTGCTGGGCCTGCTGGCGGTGCGGGCTCGGAGCGCCGAGGTGACGCTGGTGGATGCAGAGGCCGTAGAGGTGGAGTTGCTGCTGGCGCAGGCGGCCGCTGCGGTCGCCGACCGGCATGTCCAGGAGGGGGTCTTCGCCACACTCCAACGCATCTTGCCCGAGCTGGAGCGCATCCAGGAATGGCGCAGCGCTGTGCGCTACGCTTCTCCCTTGCCCACGCTGCCCGGCACCGAGGCCGGCGCGCCGGCCGGCGATGGCGGCATCCTCTTCCAGAACACCTGGCAGCAATGGGTGAAGGACGCCTTGAGCCACTACTGGGGCGGCCCGAAGCTCAGCGAAAGCCCGTTGCTGGACTTGAAGATCGTGCGCCGGCGGGTGAAAACTACCGACGGCAACCTGACGCGTGCTCTGCGGTCGGTGTTGCAAGAGGCGATAGACCGGCAACGGCCGGCCGGCGAACGCAAAATGACCGCCCCCGAATGGCTGGTGTATAATATATTAGATATGCGCTTCGTCCAGGGCATGCGCGTGGTTGATCTTGCCCGCCGGCTGGCTATGAGCGAATCGGACCTGTATCGCAAGCAACGAGTGGCCGTGAGCGCTGTTGCGCAGACCTTGCGCGAGATGGAGGCGCAGTTGATCGCAGAAGAGGAGGGGACAGGGGTGCCGTCGAATTCCGAGGGGCGGCCATCCTCAGACGCGGCGTGATCGGATGAGCCGTTTGCATTGACATAGACACGAATCGTATTTCATCTGTATCGAGGAGGAGGTTCATGTTGGACGAAGGCTATTGGCAGGCTTTGTTACGCGATGTAGAGATGGAGGCTGAACTGCCAGCCCGCGCAGAGCCGGAGGAGTTCATTGCCCCGGAGGCAGAGGTCGTGTTTTCTTCCGGCAACCGGCACTGGTCTGGCCTGGCAGGGGCCGACAGCGAGGCGGATTGGGAGCGCGCAGAAGCGTTGCTGGCCAACGGAGAAACGACTACAGTGGAGGTAACCGGTTTCAACCGTGGGGGATTGCTCGTCAGCTTCGGCGAGTTGCAGGGGTTCATCCCCGCCTCGCACCTCTTGAAGCCGGTGCCGGGATATTCCCTGGAGGAACGCGCGCTGGCCCTGGCTGGCCGCGTGGGCGAAACCCTGACGGTGCGGGTGACGGAGGTGGATCGCGACCACTGTCGGCTGATCTTGTCGGAGCGGGCTGCGCACCAGAACGGTCAGGCCGAGGCGCTCATCTCCGGCTTGCGACAGGGGCAGATTTGCCAGGGATCGGTGACCAGTTTGTGCCCCTTTGGCGCGTTCGTGGACCTGGGGGGCTTCGAAGGCTTGATCCATATCTCAGAGTTATCATGGGGACGGGTGAACTCGCCCGCCGAGGTGGTGAAGCCGGGCGACCGGCTGAACCTGCTGGTGCTGGATGTGAACCCAGCCGCCCAAAAAGTGGCGTTGAGTTTGAAGCGGCTTCATCCCGACCCCTGGGTCGGGGTCGAGTCGCGGTACCACCCCGGCCAGGTGGTGGAAGCGCTGATCACCAATGTGGTCAATTTCGGCGCGTTTGCCCGGCTGGAAGAGGGCCTGGAGGGGTTGATTCACGTGTCGGAGCTGGCCGAGGGCACTTTCCTTCACCCGCGTAACGTGGTGCATGAAGGGGACCGGGTGCGCGCGCGAGTCCTGCACGTGGACGGGCAGAAGCGGCGCATTGCGCTGACGCTGCGCAGCGGAGATGGCGCGCACGGACGCCTGGGCCGTCAGGAGCTATCGGCTCCGCGGCCGGAAGCCAATCAGGTCACCCGTGAAAATCACGCGCGATGAACAGCTCGGGCTGATCCTGGCGCTTGCGGGGCTGATCGCCCTCCTGCTGCTTGTGCCCCTCACGGGCGAGGGGGGCGGGCCGCCCCTGCTGCGGGTGGTGTTCGGCTGGGGCGCCGTGGTGCTGGCGCCGGCCCTGGCTTTGGGCGGCGTGCTTATCGCCTTTTCCGGCCGCCTGGGCTGGCAGGTGCGCTGGCCGGCCATCGCGCTGCTCGAAGTGCTGTTCTGGGCCGTGCTGACCATCGTCCATTTGTACCTGTCCGATCCGCTGGCCGCTGCCCTGGCGGGCCGGGGAGGCGGCGTGGTGGGGTGGGCCAGCGCACAAGCTTTGGTGGATGTGTTCGGCTTGACGGCGGCCCGGGTGATCTCGGCGGCCGGCAGCCTCATCCTTTTGGCCCTGCTGTGGCGCACTTTGCCCGCATCGTGGACCGCTCCGATCCAGGGCTGGGTTGCTGCCCTTTGGCGGGCAGCGCGTGCTGCGGCTGCCAACCGGAACGAGGCCCCACGCCAGGTCTCTGCATGGCCAACTTCACACCGGCTGACCGACGTGCTGGCCGGTATCAGCGGGGCGATTCAGCAGGTCGGGTTCTTCCTGACGGACCTGCGCGAAGGCACGGTGGAGCTTCTGGCGCGCGGGGCCGGGCTCATCCCGCGCTTGCGCGATGGGTTGCCCTTTGGCCGCAGGCAGGCGCTGCCCGATGCAGAGGCACCGTCGGGGCCGGCCTTGCGCTCGCGCAGGGCCAGGCCGAGCCCGGCGGCGTCTGCTGCGCCGGAACCGTCTGCCGGGTCGGGTCGGGCCAAAGCTTCATCTGAAGCCCGTCGGGCCAAAGGCCGCGGCCGGCCCGGCACTCGGCCGGCCTGGTTGCCCCCGTACAGCCTGTTGCGCCTCGACTCGGGAGCCGGTTCAGCGGCCGGCAGCGCGGGCTCTGCGGATGCGCGGCAGCGTGCCCAGTTGATCAAGCGCACCCTGGCCGAGTTCGGGGTGCCGGTGGAGGTCGTCAGCATCAAGGAGGGCCCGCGCGTCACCCAGTTCGGCCTGGAGCCGGGCGAAATCGTGCGCGAGCTGCGCAACGGCGAGGTGATCCGGCGCCGGGTGTCGGTGGCCAGTATCTTGCGCCTGCAGAACGACCTGGCGCTGGCGTTGGCCGCCCCGTCGCTGCGCATCGAAGCCCCGGTGCCCGGCCGGCCTTACGTCGGCGTTGAGGTGCCCAACACGGCCAACACCCTGGTCAGTTTGCGCAACATCCTGGAATCCAAAGAGTTCGCTCGGGTGGACTCACCGCTGGCCGTGGCGCTGGGACGTGACGTGGCGGGCGAGCCGGTGGTGGCCGATCTCACCCGCATGCCTCATCTGCTCATCGCCGGCGCGACCGGATCGGGCAAATCGGTGTGCATCAACGCCATGATCTGTGGCCTGCTGATGAACAACGGCCCCGAGACGCTGCGGATGATCATGATTGACCCCAAGATGGTGGAACTGCCCGTTTACAACGGCATCCCCCACTTGCTGGGCCCGGTGATCACCGACACCTCGCAGGCCACCGGCGCGCTGGCGTGGCTGATGCTGCAGATGGACGACCGCTACCGGGCGTTCAACGCCGCGCACGTCCGCAACATCGTCGAGTACAACCGCCGCCAGGCCCGGCTGCACGGAGAAACCCTTCCCTACATCGTGCTGATCATAGACGAGCTGGCCGACCTGATGATGACCGCGGCCGACGATGTGGAGCGGCAGCTCTGCCGCCTGGCTCAGATGGCCCGCGCCACGGGGATCCATCTCGTGGTGGCCACGCAGCGCCCCAGCGTGGATGTCATCACCGGCCTGATCAAGGCCAACTTCCCGGCGCGCATCGCCTTTGCGGTCTCCACGCAGGTTGACAGCCGCGTGATCCTGGACGCGCCCGGCGCGGAGAAGCTGCTGGGCCGCGGGGATATGCTCTTCATGGCCCCTGAATCGTCCAAGCTGTTGCGCATCCAGGGATGCTTCGTGTCCGACCAGGAGATCGAGCGGCTGGTGGAGTTCTGGAAGGCGGCCGCAGCGGACGAGGCCGAAGACGGCCAGACGCCGGCGGCACCGTGGCTCGGTATGCTGGATCAGTTGGAGAACGGCCGCGATGAGCTGTTGGAGCAGGCGTTGCAGCTACTCAGGTCCAAGACCCATGTCTCCACGTCGTTGCTGCAGCGGCAACTGCGCATCGGCTACCCGCGGGCAGCGCGGCTGATGGAACAACTGGAGGAGATGGGCGTGGTAGGGCCGGATGAAGGCGGCGGCCGCAGCAGGGCCGTGCTCTTGCGCGATGAACAGGACCTGATGTAAAGGGGCACGCAAGGAGAAGGGTGAGGCCGAATAGGCATGTTGATCCTTTGACAGCGGCCTGTCAAGCCTTTATAATTGGGAGCAGAAAGCGGGCGAATAGCTCAGCTGGTTAGAGCGCCTCGCTTACACCGAGGAGGTCAGGGGTTCGAGTCCCTTTTCGCCCATTTTTCCAGTTTCGAAGCAGAGTACCAGGAAACAGGGACGATGCAGACCGGGGGCCAGGTTTTTCGCAAGAAAACCTGGTCTTCTTTTTCCGTCTGCAGACCGACGAAGTCCAGGAGCGTGGAGCCCATGACGGAAGGATCACCTGTGGAAGACCGGCGCCGACGACTGCCCAGCGTGGAGCGTGTGCTCGCACAAATGCGGTCCACCGGCGCTGTGGAACGATACGGCCAGGCGTTGGCTTTGGACGCGGCCCGGGCTGCCCTCGCCGAGGCGCGAGCGCGCGTGGCCGCCGGCGAGCCGGTGCCCGAACTGCCGTCCCTGGCCCAGGCGGCCCTGCAACGGCTTGAGGCGGCCGCGCGCGAGACCCTGGTGCCGGTGATCAACGCCACCGGCGTCATCATCCACACCAACCTGGGCCGGGCACCCCTCAGCCGGGATGCCCGTCGCGCCATGGATGCGGTGGCGGCCGGCTACTCCAACCTGGAGTACGACCTGGAAGCGGGCGAACGTGGCTCACGGTACGTCCATGCCGAGGCGCTCTTGTGTCGGCTGTCGGGAGCAGAGGCCGGCCTGGTCGTCAACAACAACGCCGGGGCCGTCTTCCTGGCCCTGTCGGCGCTGGCTCGCGGCCGTGAGGTGGTCATCTCGCGCGGGCAGTTGGTGGAGATCGGGGGCGGCTTCCGCATCCCTGATGTGCTGCGCCAGAGCGGCGCGCGGCTGGTGGAGGTAGGGACCACCAACCGCACCCACCTGCGCGACTTTCAAGAGGCCATCGGCCCGGAGACTGCGTTGCTCCTGCGCGTCCATTCATCCAACTTCAAGCAGATCGGCTTTACGGCGACCGTGCCCCTGGCCGATATGGTGGCGCTGGCGCACGCGGCCGGTGTGCTGGTCCTCGACGATCTGGGCAGCGGCAGTCTGCTGGACACCACCCGCTACGGGCTGGCCGCCGAGCCGATGGTGCAGCAAAGCGTGGCGGCCGGCGCCGACCTGGTGACCTTTTCGGGCGACAAGCTGCTGGGCGGTCCGCAGGCGGGACTGATCGTAGGCCGGGCCGACCTGGTGGCCCAACTGCGCCGTCACCCCCTGGCGCGCGCCCTGCGCGTGGACAAGGGCACGCTGGCTGCGCTCCAGGCGACCTTGCTGCATTACGTGCGCGGGGAGGCCGAGCGCGAGGTGCCGGTATGGCGGATGATTTCCATGCCCCTGGACGCGCTGGCCGCGCGCGCGGCTGACCTGGCCGCGGCGTTGCGGGGGCGTGGGGTGCCGGCCACGGTGGTGCGGGCCAACAGCACAGTGGGGGGCGGGTCGTTACCGGGCGAGGTGTTGCCCACCCACGCCGTTGCCCTGACCCCGCCGTCGCCCAACGCCTTCGCGGCGGTCTTGCGGGCGGGACAGCCCCCCGTGATCGCCCGCGTGGCCGATGACCAGGTGCTGTTGGATCCCCGGACGGTGAACCCCGATGCCGATGAAACCCTGGTGCGTGCGGTGGCCGAAGCCTGGTCGCAGGCGGGCGCGTGAGGCTCCTGGGGCAGCTCGGAGGTGCAATGGCTGAGTCTTTCGTTTTGCATGGTCGCGTGATCAAATCCGGACGGGGGGAGGGGCCCGCCCTGGTGTCACCGGCGCCGATCGGGTTCCTGGGCGGGGTAGATCCCGACACCGGCATCGTGCTGGAGCCCGGCCATCCGCTGCAGGGCCGCTCGGTGGCAGGCACTGTGCTGGTCTTTCCCACCGGCAAGGGCAGCACGGTGGGCTCGTACACCATTCTGCGCCTGGCGCGCAGCGGCCACGGTCCGGTTGCGCTGGTGAACGCCGAGAGCGAAGCGATCGTCGCCGTAGGCGCGATCATCGCCGACATCCCCATGGTGGATCAGGTGGACATCAGCCTGATCCGGGATGGGGACTGGGTCGTTGTCGAGGACGGCACGGTGACGGTGCAACGCTGAGGGCCGCGCGGCAGGGGAAGGGATGGACGAGCTCCTTTTTGTGAAGCTGGGCGGTTCGCTGTTGACCGACAAGACGCAACCGCAGGCGTTGCGTGCCGAGGTGCTGGCGCGGCTCGCGGCCGAGGTGGCCGGCGCATTGCGCCTGCGGCCCGGCCTGGGGCTGGTGTTAGGCCACGGCAGCGGTTCCTTCGGACACGTGGTGGCCAGCCGATATCGCACGCGCGAAGGGGTGCGCACCGCAGAGGAGTGGCGCGGCTATGCCGAGACCGCGCGCAGCGCGGCCGCGTTGAACTATCTGGTGATCGAGGCCTTGTGGGAGGCCGGGGTGCCGGCCTTGCGCATCCAGCCCTCCGCCTCCGCGCGCTGTCGTGATGGTGTGCTGCTGGCGCTGGACCAACGGCCTATCACTACTGCCCTGGCACATGGCCTGGTGCCGGTGGTGCACGGCGATGTGGCGTTGGACGACATCCGAGGCGGCACGATCATCTCGACCGAGCAGATCTTCGGGTGGCTGGCCCCCCGCCTGGGCCCACAGCGCGTGATCCTGGTGGGGGAGGTCGCCGGTGTGTTCACGGCCGATCCCACCCGCGATCCCACAGCCCGTCTCATCCCTCAGATTTGGCCGGAGGCGATGCCCGAACTGGCGCGCCTCCTGGGCGCATCGCGCGGGGTGGATGTGACAGGCGGCATGGTCAGCAAGGTGGAGGAGATGCTGGCGCTGCTGAAGGCGACCCCATCTCTGCGCCACGTGCAGATCATCTCGGGGCTGGTGCCGGGTTTGCTGCAATCGGCTATGGTGGATCCCGAACTGGAGACCGGCACGCGACTTTTGCCCGCAAGGCCCGAGACACAGAGAAATTTGCCTTCTGTCTGAACCACTGCTCAAATTTGGAGTCGCAGGTCGTTTGCGGGTTATCGGGCTACGGGTTATAATTCGAATCGGTGGAGGAGAGAAAGGGGATCAATGTTGTTGACTGTTATATCGTTCATCCTCGTGATGGGCGTGATCGTATTCGTGCATGAACTGGGTCATCTGATCGCAGCGAAACGCAACGGGATTGTAGTCGAAGAGTTCGGACTCGGGTTTCCCCCGCGTTTAATCAAGCTGTTCGAGCGCGGCGGCACGGTTTACTCCATCAACGCCATCCCGCTGGGCGGCTTTGCGCGCATGAAAGGGGAAGATGACCCCACCGAACCGGGCAGCTTTGCAGCGGCCCCGCGGCTGGCGCGCACCGTCACTCTATTGGCGGGACCGGGTATGAACTTCTTGCTGGGGATCGTGCTGTTCAGCGTTCTGGCCCTTGCCCAGGGGGTGCCCGACACCAGCCAGCCTTCGACCATGGTGTTAGAGGTGCTTCCGAACACCCCTGCTGCAGCGGCGGGCCTTCAGCCGGGCGACCGGCTGGTCGCTGCCGACGGCATCCCCTTGAACGCCAGCCAGGACGTGATCCTTTACACGGCGTCCAGGGCCGACCAACCGGTGGTTTACACGGTCCTGCGCGGGGAGAAGCCAGGGCGAGACGGTGGCGAGTTACTGACATTCACCATTGTCCCGCAAGCCAACGAGCAGGGCGAAGGCAAGATCGGGGTGCGCCTGGGGCCGCCCATGCGGTCCGCCTCGGTGTTCGAAGCGGTGGGGCTGGGCTTCGCCGCCACGGGCCGGCTGATCTACCTGACCTTCTCCATCCCGGCCAATCTGATCCGAGAGGGCCGGCCGATCTCCGATGCCGGGTTGATGGGCCCGGTGGGCATTGCGGCGACCACGGGTGTCGTAGTGCGAGAAGCTCAGAGCCGTGGCTCGCTGTTGATCCTGGTTAACTTCGTCGCCGTCCTCAGTGTAGCACTGGGGCTCACGAACCTGTTGCCCATCCCGGCGCTCGACGGCGGCCGCTTGCTGTTCATCGTGGCCGAGGTGATCCGGGGACGTCGCGTCGAGCCGGCGCGAGAGGGGTTGATCCATCTCATCGGGTTCGGCTTGCTGTTGTTGCTGATCGCGATGCTGAGCGTGCGTGAAATCGGCGCGCTGCTCAGCGGCAACCCGGCCGTGCCCGGCCTTTACTGACATGAGGTCGCGTGATCGCTATGGATTGTAGACGTTGCGGTGCACCGTTGCACGAAGGCGTGTTGATCTGTCCAGAGTGCGGCGCACGCCAGCGGCGGCGTTCGGCCACGGTCCGCTGCGCCGATTGTGGGAAGTCGGTCGCTGTGGGGCTGCGGGTCTGTCCGCATTGTGGCCGTAACGTACGGCCCGCCGGGCCGCGCTGGGGCCTCTGGTTGGCGGGCGTGGTTGCGCTGGCGCTGTTCAGCCTCTGGACGCTGGACAGGCTGCCGGTGGAGCGCGTTGTGTCAGAGGTGGTCGCCTTTCGAGCCCGGTTGTCCGGCCTGGTGCAGGTATTGGGCCCTGTGGTCAGTTCGTCATCGGGGGCATCTTCTGGGGCTGAGGCCCCCACTGCGCTGGTGGGTTTGCTGTCGGAGCCTCCGACGCCAGCGCCCAGTCCGTCGCCGACGGCGGTCCCGCCCACACCGACCCCGGAACCCCCTGCCGTGGCAGAAGAGCCGATGACGACCGAACCCTCCACAGCAGAGGCAACGGCCATCTCGGCCGGGGCCGAAGGTGCCGACACGGCAACCCCTACCGCACTCGCCGCAGAGGTGCCGACACTCACGCCGACTGCCACACCCAGCCCGACGGCGCCCGCAGCGACGGCCACCCCGGCGCCAACGGGAAGCCGGGTCACCTATCGCGTGCAGGCCGGGGACACTTTGTCCACCATCGCCGCGCGTTATGGCATCACCTGGCAGGAGCTGGCTGCGGCCAACGGGCTCAGCAGCGGAGCGGTGCTGCGCATCGGCCAGGAGCTGATCATCCCCCTGCCCGGTGCTGCGGTGCCCCCCACGGCCACCCCGACCGCACGGCCGCGGCCCACCGCCACGCCGGTGCCGCCCACCGCCACGCCTCTGCCGCAACTGGCGGCCCCGGTCCTGAAAGACCCCGGCGATAACGCCTCTTACAGCGGCGGCGATGCGTTTGTGGAGCTTTCGTGGCAGCCGGTCCCGGGCATGGGGGCCGAAGACCAATACGAGGTGGTGGTCACGTGGGTTGAACAGGGCGCGCCTATGGAACATCGCTGGCTCACCACCGCCACAGGCACCCGGGTGCCGCCCTGGTTGTGGGGCAAGGCTGATCAGCCGGCGCGCAAGTACACCTGGACGGTGCGGGTGGTGCGGGTGACCACCGACGGCAAAGGGGGGGAATTGCGCATCCCCCTCAGCCCGCCGAGCCCCGCGCGGGTCTTCTACTGGGGCTAATGATTGGGGTGCATTGTCGTATGTCGGAGAGTCTGGCTGCATTCCTGGAAATCCTGGCCGATGAGAGCCGGCCGGTGCGTTCGATGAACCTGGCCGAGCTTTCGGACTTGACGCGGGGCCAGGTGGCGACCTTTCGGGCGGCATGGGACGCGCTCAGCGCGGCCCGGCGCCTGGAGTTGATCAGCCACATGGTAGAGCAGGCCGAGGCCAACATCCACTTGAACTTCCACGCCATCCTGCGCACCTGTTTGCAGGATGCGGACGCGCGCGTGCGGCAACTGGCCATCGAAGGGCTCTGGGAGGATGAGAAAACCAACCTGATCCAGCCGCTGATTGATCTGTTGCACGGCGACCCGGACGTCGAGGTGCGTGCGGCGGCTGCCACCTCTTTGGGGCGTTATGTGCTGTTGGGGGTGCTGGGCGAAATCGCCGAAGGACCGGCCCGGCTGGCGGAAACGGCCCTGCAAGCGGTCTGGGATCGCCACGATGAGCCTGTGGTGGTGCGGCGTCGGGCTCTGGAAAGCCTGGCCTTCAGCACCAACCCGGCGTTGCGGGGGATGATCCAGGACGCGTATTACGACGAGGACGACCTGATGCGCCAGAGCGCCGTCTTTGCCATGGGACGCAGCGCCGATGCGCGTTGGGCGCGCTACATCCTGGCCGAGCTGGAGAGCCGGCAACCGGCCATGCGTTTCGAGTCTGCGGTGGCAGCCGGCGAGATCGGCCTGCGTGAGGCCGTGCAGCCGCTCATCCGGCGCCTGGACGACCCAGACAGCAGCGTGCGTGAGGCGGCGATCATGGCGCTGGGCAAGATCGGCGGGCCGGCGGCTCGTCGCGCGCTGGAAGCCTTGTTGGATAGCGCAGACGAGGCGTTGGTTGCCGCGGCCGAGGACGCGCTGGATGAGTTGGCCTTCAACAGCCAGGAATTGTCCAACCTGATGATGGACTATAGCCCATACGACCGGCGGCTCAGTGACGCGGACGAGGACGAGGGCGAGTCGTTCGAGGAGTGGGAAGACGAGTTCGAGGCCGATGACGGGGACCTGGAGCCAGGGGAGGCGGACGGTTCGGCCTGGGACGATGACGAGTGGGACGAAGAGGATTGGGAGGACGAGGACTGGGACGACGCAGACGAGGACCAGGACTGGCGGTGAGCGGCAGCTACGTTCCGGGCGCCTGCCCTGAAAATCACCGCGGAGGACGCAGAGGACGCGGAGAACCTGAAAGCCTCTGCGATCTTTGCGCCCTCTGCGGTAAGATTCTCATCCGCCGTATGGGCAACTGAGATGTTCTTCAGCATCTTCAACGCCGTTCTGCTGCCGCTGGTGATCATTGCCAGCCTGGCCTTTATGCTGGCGCGTTTCACGGGGGTCAGTCCCAAGCCCCTCTCCCGGGCAGCGTTCTATCTCTTCAACCCGGCTCTGGCCTTTGTGTCGTTCGCCAGCACTGCGCTGGCGCCCGAGCTGCTGGGCCGGCTGATGCTGTTGAAGTTGCTGGTCTTCCTGATCATGTTGCCGTTGGCCGGCCTCACCGCCCGGAAGCTCAGATTGTCCGGCGCCACCAGCAGCGCCTTCGTGCTTTCGGTGATGCTGGCCAATTCGGGCAACTACGGCCTCTCCGTGACCGAATACGCCTTCGGCAAGGAGGGGCTGGCCCTGGCGGTGATCTGCTATGTCACCGATAACATGCTGGCCAACTCGGCGGGCGTTTTCATCGCCGCGCGCGGCCGGGCCAGCATCGGCCAGGCGCTCAGACAGATGCTGCAGAATCCCGCCCTGTACACCGTCATCCTGGGAATTGCGACGCATCAGCTCGGCTGGCAAGTCCCCCTGCCCCTGTGGCGAGCTGCGGAGTCTTTGAGCCGGGCGGCTGTGCCGACCATGCTGACCGTGTTGGGGATGCAACTGGCGCAATTGCCGTCGGTGCGGGATCACTGGCGGGCGGTGGGCATCGCCTCTTTCATGCGGCTGGTCGTTGCGCCGGCGGTGGCCGCGCTCCTGGTGGTGCCGCTGGGTCTGACCGGCCTGGCGCGACAGGTGGCCATCCTGGAGACTGCAGTGCCCACCGCTGTGATCACCAGCATTATCGCCAGCCAGTACGAAGCGGAGCCGGGCTTTGTCGCCAGCGCCGTGCTGGTGTCCTCGCTGGCCAGCCTGGTCACGGTAACGACTTTGCTGACCTGGATTGCATGAGATGACCAAACGACGAGCCCCTCAGTTGCCCAAATCTACGCCCAATCCGGGGCCCGAGCCTTCGCCTGACCGCCAGCCGGGGCCGGATGTCGCCGAACGCGTGCGCCGCCTGGTGAGCGAGGCCGCGCGCCTGCTGGCGGCTAAACGCCCGGGAGAGGCGCTGCCTTTGTTGTCCGAGGCCTGGGAGCTGGACCCCCGCAACGCGGCCACGGCTATCAACCTGGGCGGCGCTTACATCCTGCAAGGCAAGTACAGGCGCGCCGTGCCTATTCTGGAGGAGGCCGCGAGGCTGGAGCCGGACAATCCCATGGTGTGGACGAACCTGGCCGCTGCGTATCTGGGGCGTTTGGCGCTGGCGACGACGGAACAACAAGACCGGGCGATTGCGGCGTATGAGCGGGTGTTGGCCTTGAACCCCCGGACGCCCCATGTGCACTACAACCTGGGATTGATCTACCTGGAGCGCCGGGACCTCCACCGCGCTGCAGCGTGTTTTCACGAAGCCTTGCTGACCGACCCGGACGACCGGGACGCGCAGTATTGGCTGGACAAGATCGCGCGCGGCGACCTGGACGCACAGGAGAAAGTGGGCTAAGCCTCATGATGATATGGCGTCAGAATCCTACCCGGGTCGCCTGGGTCGTCTTGTTGACCAGTTTCTTCCTCTGCTGCGTGCTGGCGGTCGGGGTGCCGTTGGGCACGCGCAGCCTGCTCCTCCACGCGACGCGCGCCAAGACCGCGTTTGTCGAATCCACCCAGGGCACCGTCCAGCTCTGGCAGCCGGACGCAACCGATCCGCGCGCCGTGACAGAGCGCCGTCCGGTGGTTGAACGCAGCCGCTTGATGACCGACGCGACGGCTAAGGGGCTGTTGACCCTGGCCGCAGACGAGTCGGGCAGCCGTGTGCTGGTCACCGTGCAGCTTTCACCCCAGACGGCCATCCGCCTGGATCGCGCGCGTTCCCCGCGGTTTGCGCTGAGCCGCGACCCCCATCAGGTCAGGCTGACGCTTCAAGAGGGACGCCTGTTCATCACCGCGCAGCGCCCGGATGACCGTGATCTGTCCATGCAGGTCTCCACGCCGCACGCCCTGATCACCCTGGGCAACGGTACCTTCGATTTGATCGTGGACAAAAGCCGCACACAGGTCCGTGCGCGATCAGGGGCCGCGCAAGTGGAGGCTGCCGGCCAGATCGTCAACGCAGGCCCGGGCCAGCGTGTGGATGTGGCAGCGGGCATGCGGCCCACCCTGCCGGTGCCGGATACCGTGAACCTGGTGCTCAACGGTGCGTTCGAGGCCGGCCTCGATTCGCTGTGGGAGGTCTACTATGAGGTGAAGGCCGGTCATCAGCCCGGCCGGGCGGCATTGGTCGAAGACGAACGCCGGCGCGCCGTTCGCTTCAGCCGGCGCGAGGAGGACGGCGTCCCCAATCGGGTGGGCATCCTCCAGACGCTGAACCGCGATGTCCAGAACTACGACTCGCTGACGTTGGAACTCGACCTGAAGGTGCGGTATCAAAGTGTGCCGGGGGGCGGCGAGCGGGCCACCGAGTATCCGGTGATGATTGACCTGTTCTATACCGACATCTACGGCAAGGATTTGCACTGGTACCAGGGTTTCTATAGCCCATATCAAACCCTGCCCCCCAACTACCTCCCCCCCACCGGCGAGCCGGTTCCGTTGGGGGTCTGGTACACCTACGAGTCGCCCAACCTGTTCGAGTTGCTCAGCGCGACCCGGCCGGCACAAATCAACAGCATCAGCATCTACGCAACCGGCCATGACTACGAGAGCTTTGTTGCGAACATCGCCTTGACGGTGCGCTGAACCCCCGATGAACGGCCCATCCCTGCCGCAGCATTCCACGCCATCAGGCCATCACACTTTGCGCACTGCATGGCCCTTGCTCCTGGCCCTGCTCCTGTTCCTGGGCCTGGGCGCCTATCAGCTCCATCTCCCCGGCCTGCACTACGACGAAGCCAAAGAGGCGGGTTTGAACGCCATGCAGTTGCTCCTGGGACAGCCGGTCACCGCGTTTCGAGATGCTACGGTGCAGATCGGCCCGTGGCGCGTCCCGCTCATGGTGCAGGACTACATCGGCGCGCTGAACGTGGTGCTGGCCGTCCCCTTCCTGGCGGTGGGTGGGATCAATCCCGTGGCGCTCCGCTGGCTGCCGCTGACCATTGCGGCGCTGACGCTCATTTGTACCTGGCAGGTGGCCCGTCGGCTGGGCGGGACGGCCGCGGCCGCAGCAACCGTCTGGTTGCTGGCCGTCAACCCATCTTTTGTCTTCTGGAGCCGGCAGGGGATCTTCGTGACCAACCTGACCGCATTGTTGTTCATGGCCAGCCTGTGGATGGGGCTGCGCTGGTGGCAGAGGCGACAGGCCCGGGATTTGTGGCTGACGGCGTTCCTGTGGGGGTTGGGTGTCTATGCCAAGCTGCTCTTTGTCTGGGCCATTGGGGCTGCGGTGATCGTGGCTGCGGGAGCGGTGCTTCTGGGAATCGGTGGTCGGAGGCAACCGGCCACAAATCGCTCCGCCCACCCCCTGCTCCCTGCTTCCTCAACCTCAACCTTAGCTTCAATCTCAGCCTCAGCCCTGGCCTGCTTCCTGATCCCGTTGATCCCTTTGATCCTGTTCAACCTGCGCACCGGCGGCACCTTGATCTCGGTGTTCGGCAATCTGGGCCGTTCGTATTACGGCGTGGATAACAGCGCATATCTGGCCAACCTGGGCACACGGCTGACCCAGGTGGCCGCATTGCTGCGGGGGGACCATTTCTGGTATCTCGGCGAGCGTTACGCAAATCCCTGGGCCATCTGGCTGGCGATTGCGTTGGTCCTGTTGGGCCTGATGGGATGGGCGCGCCACCGATCGGCGCCGCGACCCGAAGTCAGGGCTGGCGCGGGCTTCGTCCGTTCACAAGCGCAAGATGCGCCGGCCTTGCCGCCAGGCCGTGACTTGCAGGGCCACGCCGCGCGCCGCTCTTTGCCTGCTTTCTTGCTGCCCCTGGCATTGCTGGCCCTTATGGTGGCACAGAGCGCGTTCACGGTCAGCGACCTGTTCATCACCCATTACGCGATCTTGTTGCCCCTGGTGCCACTGACGGCCGGCCTTGCGTTCACTGCGGCGTGGGGCCACCTGCGCAGCGCTGATTTCGGCAGGACAGCCGGAAAACTGAGGGTGTTGCTGCCGGGCCTGGCGCTGCTGGCGGTCCTCCTGTGGACGGCGTCTGACCTGTGGATTACTTTGCGATACCATCGTATCCTCGCCGTCACCGGCGGCTACAACGCCCACTCTGAGGCTATCGGGCGGCTGGCGGCCTATCTGGACGAGAAAGGATACACCACGCCGGTGATGCTGGATTGGGGCATAGACGCGCCGGTGCGATTTCTGACCGCAGGCCGTGTGAACCCGGTGGAGGTCTTCGGCTATGGCCGGCTGGACGCACCTGATCCGGGTTTCCCTGAACGCGTCCTGCCCTGGCTGAACGACAACGGCGCCGTCTTTGTCGGGCCAACGCCGGAAAAAGCCGTGTTTCGCGGTCGCGTGGAGGCGATGGCTGCTCTGGCAAGCCAGCACAAACGGTTGTGGCTGCAAGAGGCATGGTTCCTTCAGCGCAGCGGAGAGGTCTTGTTCGTCATCTATCGGACCATCCCCCAGGGATAGTCACGCCAACTGGCGTGCTGTCCGCCAGAGGATCAGCGCCGCCAGAGCGGCCGCTATGGCCGAGCCCCAGGCGTTCAGGGGCAGGCCGCCCGCCTCCCACAGGCGCGGGCCGGTGAGCGCAGCCACCACGCGGCCCAACGACATCACCCCTGCGCTGAACGCCATCAACATGGCCCGAGCGTTGGGGGTCAGCTCCGAGAGCAGGGGCAACAGGCTCACCAGGCTGAACTCGAACGTCAAGAACATGAGCATCATCCCTGCCAGCGCACCGCCCAACGTTCCCGCCAGCCGGGGCAACAGCAGATAAGCGGCCACGTTGAGCATCAGGCCGGCCAGCACGGCCCGTCGCTTGCCCAGCCGATCTACGAACCCGGCCGATGCCAGCTCTCCGGTCAGTTCGGCCAGGCTGATGCCCACCGACGCCACGCCCAGGGTAGTCAGGGGCAAATTGAAGTCCTGCTCCATCCAGGCGCCGTAGATAATGAACACGTTTTCGTTGGCGATGACCAGCAGGAAAGGGATGCCCAGGATCAGGGCGATGTTGATCAGGCGGGCCCGGTTGCGCTTCAGGGTGTTCAGGTTCAGGCCGGCTATTGCGATCTCCGTCCGGGGGGCGCCGCAACGAGGGCACAACCGCCACAGCGCGACGAGGCTCAGCCCCGCGAGTGCGGCCAGGAGCGCAAACGGCGCGCGCCAGCCGGCGGCCGCGATGATGAAACCGGCTGCCGGCACCCCGATGAACCACGATGTGGACCACGGCAGCTCCAGGATGCCCATGACGCGGCCTCGGCGCTCGTATGGGACGGTGTTGCCCACGTAAGCCTGCATGGCAGGGTCGAAGCTGGCCTTGCTGAAGCCCAGCAGTGCGAAACCTGCCAGGGCCCAACCGAACGCCGGTGACGCAGCGATGAGCGCGGCGCCCCCTACCATTGCGGTCAGCCCTACCAGCATCATCCGGCGATGCCCGTACCGATCGGCAAGATAGCCGTACAGCGGCCCGATGGCGCTGATCAGCCCCCGCACGGCGAAGAGCAGGCTGGCGGTCTCCAGCGGCACGCCCAGCCCGCGGCTGATGGCGGGCAGAAAGGGATAGACGATGCGCATGGGGATGTTGATCACCGTGCGGGCGATCAGCATCACGGCCAGGGTGCGCGGCGCGTCGGCGCGGTCGGCAGGGAGTATCGTCAACGGGCACCTCAGACAAGTATGGATAGCCGCCGGGAGTATACCGGTAGGGGTGTCGGGAAGGCAAATCCTGCCTGGCGCGAAATTCCTGCGCAGGCCCGAGTTGTGTATAATGGGACTACCGGCTTGCGTTTGCAGGGCCGGCATGACGTGTTTTTTGTGGAGGATTTGGTACGTGAAAGATTCTGTTCGTCTCTTCGGTGTCCTGGCCGGCGTCGTGGTGGTCCTTGCGCTGGTGCTCGGCGCGCTGGCGGGCTGCAATAGCGCGCCCCAGGCCACGCCGACGCCCACCAAGACACCCCGCCCCGAGAATAACGACCCTGTCGTGCAGCCGACTCTTCCACCGGCCACTCAGGGCCCTCAATTGACCGTGATTGCGAACACGACACCTTTGCCGACGGACACGCCTTCTCCGGTGCCGGAGCCGGCCACGCCGACGCCCGAGCCGCCGACCCCGACCCCTGAACCGACCGAGCCCCCTGAACCGACTGCCACCGCGGCGGCCTCTAATCCGGCCGGGCCCGGCGCTGCGTTGGGCCCGGCGCCGACGCGCGAGGCAGGGGTCTCCATTTTCACCGGCCTGCGGCCCTCCGACCCGGCTGTGTTGAACCGTCGGCCGCTGGCGATCAAGATCACCAACGATGCAGATGCGCAGAAGAAGCAATCCGACCTCAACAAGGCCGACGTGATCGTGGAGAGCCGGGTGGAGTACAGCGAGACCCGTTTTACCGCCATCTATCAGAGCCAGGACGCGCCTCGTGTGGGGCCGATCCGCAGCGCGCGACTGATTGACATCGAGCTGCCGGTGATCTTCGACGCCGTCCTGGCTTTTTCCGGCGGCGTGGAACCGGTGCGCCAGCTCCTGTACAACTCGGACATCGGCGACCACATCCTGGAGCAAGCGCGTAACGGTTCGTCTTTCTACCGGGATATGAGCGTGGGCGGGCTGAGCTGGAACACCTTGTTCGCCAGCACCGCCACCTTGTGGAACACCAGCACGCAACGCGGCTGGAACGTGCCCCCGAAACCTTCGGCAGCCTGGGGGTTCTCGGACACCCCGCCTGCAGGCGGTGCCAGCGCCAGCCGGATTGACCTGCCGTATCCCCGTTTTCGGGTCACTTGGAACTACAACCCCGCCACGGGCCGTTGGCTCCGCTGGAGCGGCGGGGAGCCACATCTGGATCGCACCGACGGCCAACAGGTGTCGGCGGCCAATGTCGTGGTGCTGGGCGCCAACCACGTGGTGACCCTCATCGTAGAGGACGGCACCGAGCGGCGCATCGTCAACGGCGTGTGTATCAACTGCTCCATCGAGATTCAGCTTTGGGGCGAGGGGCCGCTGAAGATCCTGCGCGACGGCAAAGTCTACGAGGGGAAATGGGTGCGGCCGGAGCGCCACGCGCCGTTTCGCTTCGTGGACGCGCAGGGCCGCGATATCCCGTTGAAGCCGGGCAATAGCTGGTGGCAGGTGGTGCCGTTGGACATGAAAGTGACGGTCGCCCCGTGATCGGGTCTGTCAGCGGCGATCTCAGGCGCGGCTTCATAGCAAATTCTAAACCCTCTTTCACGTAGGGTTAATCTTTCTTTGCGATGCTATAGACACTTCGGGAGCGGGTCCGGGACAGCCCAAACCCAAGAATGGTTCCTCCTCCATAAACCTATTAGCGGTCTGAGCACGAATCCCCGGTGGGTGGGCCGGGGATTCGTGCTTTAATCGGGGGACGGACGGGGGACAAACCAGGTTTCTCCGAGAAACTTGGTTTGTCCCCCGTCGTTGTCCCCCGTCGCTGATTTGTGTGCCCAGTTGTACGCCGGACGCCGTTCACGGATAGAGCCGGCGGTACACTTCGTAGTTCGCCCACACTGCCTGCACATAGACCCGGGTCTCGTTGATGTTGATCAACGCCGCCATCAGGTCATCGTCCTCCGGTGCCCACCGGTACCACACCGCAGCGTTGCCGGGCCCCCCGTTGTAGGCGGCCAGCGCGGCGAACACGCTGCCGTCGAAATGGGACAACCACTGACGCACGTAGAAGGCCCCGAAAGCAACATTGACATAAGGCCAATAGGCCTGTTTGGGCTCGAAGTTCGGCCAGCGGAGCTGTCGCGCAATACCTGCGGCCGTGCCGGGCATCACCTGCATCAGCCCTTGTGCGCCGGCCACGGATGTCGCGCCCCCTTCGAACCGGCTTTCCTGGCGGATGATGGCGGCCAACAGCCGGGGATCCAGGTCCTGGCGCGCGGCCTCGTCCTGGATCAGTTCGGCGAAGGGGATAGGGTAGGCCAGTCGTTGCAGCGCAAGGGGCGCTTCGGCCATGGGTCGGCCCCACTTGACCGCCAGCCGTTCGGCGCACAACAACGAGAGCCGATGCGCGCCGTGCTCCCGAAACGCGAGAGACAGCGCGGCCAGCGCCCACGGGTCGTCCGCATAGCGAGTGCGCAGGCGCTCCCATTGCGCCAGGGCCTGTGCCCGCAACCCCAGCGTGAGCAGCGCCTTGCCGCGCCGCCAGTCCGGATCGGCCTCAATGCGTGCAGGCAGGCTGCCCGGCGTCAACTGGCCGGCGCCGGCCCACTTCTGCAGCCAGGCGGCCACTTCGGCCATCTCGGCGGCGGGCTGGAGCGCCGGCAACTTCACGTTGCGCGCCTTGGCCGGCCATGAGCTTTCGCGCACCCAGGCCTCTCCCCGGCCCTCTGCCCAGGCGGCCGCGCGCAAACCGAAGAAGTTGTAGGGATCAGCCCGTTGTATGGCCTCTTGCCATGCCTGCCGGGCCGCTTCCTCTTCGCCGGCGGCCAGCAGCGTCCGGCCAAGCCAGAAATAGGCCACTGGCCGGGCGAACGCGGGGAGCGCAGCCTGGCCGGCCATCTCGCGCCAGATTTGGGTCGCTCCTGCCAGGTCTCCGGCCCGGAAGCGGATCAACCCCGCTGCCTGATAGGCGCGCCATCCGTTCTCGGCGCCGGGATAACGTCGCGCCAGCGCCAGATACGCCTCGGCGGCAGCCGATGAAGGTGGCTCCTTATCCAGCAGCACAGCGGCGCGCCAGAGCGCCGTGGCCGCCTGGGACGCGTCCGGCCGAAGCTCGGCCAGCCGGCGGTAGGTGGCGACCGCCTGATCTACCAGGCCGGCCCTGGCCTGGGCCTGCCCCTTAGCCAGCCAGGCCTCGGCCCACAGGGGATCATCCGGGTAGTCGGCGATGAAACGGTCCAGCTCTGCCAGGCCTGTGCTCCGGTTGCCCAGGGCCAGATGGCTCAACGCGGAGTAGTACCAGGTATCGCCGGGCGCGTCGGTTGCGCTGGCCCGCAGGCGGTCGAAGGCTGCAATAGCCAGAGCGTATACTGCGTTGTGATAGTTGGCCCGGCCGCGTTGATACTCATCCACCGGCGCGCCGGCATCGAGCAGGGCGACGATGGCGGCGTGCGCCCATCGGCTGGTCACATCTGCGTCTACGGCTGCCTGCCAGCGGGCCAGCGCCTCCGCAGGGATGGGGACGGGCGTTGGGGTGCCATCAGGTGCCGTCGGGGCCAGGCGTTGAAGGGCCTGGTTCAGGAGCTGAGCGGGCCGGGCCAGCGCGTTGCCGGCCAGGTAGTGCATTTCGGCAGCCCATGCGCCCCTGGTGGCAACGCCACGCAACGCGTCGTATTGCGCGACCGCCTCAGCCACATCTCCCTGCTCCAGGGCGACCTCGGCCAGCGCGCGACGGATGGCGACCGTGTTGGTCCAGTCGGGTGAGACGGCCAGCGCGGCCCGATACGCTTCGGCTGCGGCCGCCAGGTTCCCCTGCGCCTGCCACGCAGCGCCGATCCGTTGCTGGGTCAGGTAGGCCAGTTCCGGTACCAGGGGCAGATAGGCCGAGTATGCAGCCTCGGCTGCGGGCCAGTTGCCCAGCGCGCTCAGTGCTTCGCCCAGCAGGAACTGCGCCGGCGCACGGTGGGGATCGTCTTGCGGGGCCGTGTCCAGCAGCTCGGCCAGGGTGGCCCAGGCTTCCGGGTAGGCTTCGTCCCGCAAGTAGCACTCCGCCATGCGATAGCGCGCCTCAGCCGCCGAGGCGGGATCGGGCTCGCCCACCAGGAGCTCTGCGAAAGCGCGCCGTGCCTGGTCGCAGTTCCCGATGATCTGCAGCCATCGTCCCCGGGCCAACAGCTCGGGCGGGCCGGCGATTGCATCGGCCGGCGCAGGGCCAGGCGTGTCTGTCACGGTTGGTTCCGGGGTCGGCTCGGCGGTGGCCGTGACGGTGGGTGCTGCCGACGGCGTGGGCGACGGCGTAGAGGTCGGTGCGGCGGTCTGGGTGGCGGTCGGTGTGAATGTCGCCGGCACGACCGTGGCCGTCGCAGTGGGACCGGCAGGCGGCGCAACGGCTGTGACGGCCGAAACGGCATCCTGTTTGTCGGTGCAGCCTGCTGCTGCCGCCAGCCAGATCAGGCCAACCACCAGGATCGTTTTCTTGGTCAAAGTGAATCTCCGTTTCCCCTTCCGCTCTCCTTCGCAAGGCGGGGAGAAAGGGTGTGAAAGGCGGGGTTCATCGCGGCAGGTTCAGCAGCCAGCCGGCCAGCACGCCGATCAGCGCGCCCGCGGCCACCTGCAGCGGGGTGTGGCCCAGCAGCTCTCGTAGCTGCTCCTGGCTCAGCGGGTGGCCGGCCAGCAACTCTTCGACGATGCGGTTGATCTTCTGCGCCTGTTTTCCGGCCGCCTGGCGGATGCCGGCGGCGTCATACATGACGATCATGGCCAGCACTACGGTCGCGGCGAACAGAGGCGAGCCGAATCCCTCGTTCATGCCCACGCTCATGGCCAGGGCCGCCACCAGCGCGCTGTGGGAGCTGGGCATCCCGCCGGCAGACCAGAGCAGACTGGGGTCGTAGCGCCGTTGGAAGATCAGCGGCCACAGGAACTTCCAGAGCTGCACGGCCAGGGCAACCGTCACCGGCAGCCACAAGGTGCGGTTGCCGATCAGGTCAGCGAGGTCCTGGATCAGACGGGCCGTCATCCGTTTTGCCAGCCTTCAAACGGCTCTGCGACCTGGCTGCCATCCGGCCGCACGGTGAGCTGGCGAACCTGTAACTCCGCAGCATCCAGCAGTGCGTTGCACTGCTCGGCCAGGCGGGTGCTGTGCTGGAACAGGGCCAGCGATTCTGCCAGGGACAGGTCACCGGCCTCCAGGCGCCGCACTGTTTCTTCTAGCTCACGGTACAGGTCTTCGAAAGAAGGTGTTTCAGACATGATTGGAACTCCACACCATATTCTATCAGATCTTGTGCAGTCAGCCCACGTGGGTTACGCGAGCATCGAACCCGCCATCGGCGACCCGCACGCGAATGTCATCGCCCGCGGCGACTTGCGCCGAGGAGCTGACCACCGTGCCGTCCGGCCTGGTGATGATGGCGTAGCCGCGCGACAGGACCGCAGCCGGATCCAACGCGACCAGTTGGAGGCGCAGCCCTTCCAGGCGGGCGCGCTGGCCGGCCAGGCGGTTTTCGATGGCCAGCCGAGCGCGGCGTTGCAGTTCGTCTATGCGTTGCCGATACTGAGCGAACTGCCGCTGGGGCGACAGCCGGGCCGCGCGCGCTTCTAATGCTGTGAGGGCGGCACGCGCGGCGTGCAGACGGGCGTTCAGTCGGGCCTGTGCGGTGGTCATCAGGTTCGCCACGGCGGCACGCAACTGGCGCGCGTCGGGCACAGCCATGGTCGCTGCGGCCGTGGGGGTAGGCGCGCGCAGGTCGGCCACGAAGTCGGCGATGGTGAAGTCCACCTCGTGCCCGACCCCGGTGATCACCGGCACCGCCGAGGCGGCGATGGCGCGCGCCACGCGCTCGTCGTTGAAGGCCCACAACTCCTCGATGGAGCCGCCCCCTCGCGCCAGGATGATGACATCCAGCGGTTCTCGCTCGGCCGACCAGCGGTTGAGCGCCTCAAGTGCGGCCACGATGCCGCCGGGCGCCTCAGCCCCTTGCACAGGCGCCGGCGCCAACAGCACGTCCACCAGCGGATAACGGGCCGAGAGGATGCGCAGGATGTCGCGCAACGCGGCACCGGTCGGCGAGGTGACGATTCCTACTCGCCGTGGCTGCGGAGGGATGGGGCGTTTGCGCGCCGGATCGAACAGCCCTTCCGCTTCCAGGCGGGCCTTCAGCCGCTCGAACTCCAGCCACAGCCGGCCGGTGCCCGCCGCCTCCAGCCGGTCTACGTAGAGCTGATACACGCCGCCCTGTTCGTAGATCGCAATGTAGCCGTGCGCCAGCACCTGGTCCCCGTTGCGCGGCAATGCCATGCGCGCTGCCTGGTTACGCCAGATCACCGCCTTCAGCACGGCCCCGGCATCCTTCAGGGTGAAGTAGCAGTGGCCCGAGCTGGCCTGGGTGAACCCAGACACCTCGCCCGAAAGCCAGACATCGGCCAGCAGGTCGTCGGCCGTGAACAGCTCCTTGAGGTACGCCGTAATCTGCGAGACGGTGTAGACGCTACGGGGCGGCATGGGCGCCTTCCTGTGCATGATTTATGGTTACAGCATTCACGGTCATTCCATCGCCCGCAAGTTGGCCTCCAGCCGGGCGAAGAAGCGCGGCACGAAGTACAGGCGCACGAACAGCGCCGACAGCGAGACCCCGCGATAGGTGTAATCAACCGACCATACCAGTGTCGTGCCCTCACCTGTCGGCCGGAGCAGCACGCGGCCGCCGCCTTGCAGGGGGTGCTCCGGCCCGGTCAGGTAGGTGAACCCCTGCCCGGGGCTGTACTCGCCGATGGCATAGGTGTGGCTACTGGCTCCCAGCGGGGTCTTGTAGGTGGCCGTGACCTGCGCGCCGGCCGCCAGGCCTGTCGAGCGCAGCGTTTCCAGTTCGTTGGGCCAGAGCGGGCTGGCCGTGGAATCCCGGAAGGCCGTCTCCAGGAGAGCCCACAACTGGGCGGGGGGCATGCGCGTCTTGATCTCTCGCCGCACCGATAGCCGGTGCTCCTGCCCTGCTGCGATCAGCAGCGCACCGGCCGTGATCGCCGAGACGCTGAGAACCAATGCCAGGATTACCGGGCTGCGCGCGTTCAAAGGGTACTCCTCTCTTTGATGGCACTTTGCACTTCGCGAGCCATGCGCTGCACCCATTCCCACGGCGTCTCAGGCGGCAGCATACCGGTGCCATCCTGGAACAGGCTGGCCGGCGCACACGGCGGCACCAGCAGGTTGAGGGCTTTGGGCACAACTTCGATGACAATGGGAGTCAGGCCGATGTAGTCACCGTCCACATGTACGGGCAGCGGCCGATAGGTAGAAATTTCGACGCGCTGTGCCCGATAGATGTCTACATCGGGGTCTTCGATGTGTTTGCGCAGCAGCAGCCGGACGGCGTGCATGATTGTCCGTAGCGGGCCCGAGCCCTCAAAGGCATAGACATCCAGCCGGCCGTCGTCCATGACTGCGTGTTCCGCCATGCGAAAGATGATGCCGTAGAGCTGGATGTTGCTCGCTACCAGCATGATCAGGCGTCGGTTCACGCGCCGGCCGTCAACGCGCAGCCTGGCCGAGGTGCCGGCGTAGTCACGCACCGTTAAGAAGGCCGCCAGCGCGGTTGCCAACGGCCCCAGCCGGCGCTTGCGCTCCAAATCGGCCTCAACCATCCGGTTGACCTGGGCATCGAAGCCCACGCCGCTCCAGCACAGGAAGTGGCGCGCCGGCATGCGGCTGCCGCGTGGGGTGATGCGCCCCACGTCTACCCTGCGCACCTGGCCTTCCAGCAGGAGTCTGGCCGCCTCGATGATCGGGTGCGGATGGAGGCCGCCGGGGACGGGCAGGTTCAGTTGTCGGGCCAGCACATTGCCGCTGCCGCCGGGCAGGATGGCCAGCGCCGTTTCGGTGTTCACCAGCCCGTCAACGGCCTGGGCCACGGTGCCATCACCGCCGGCCAGGAAGACGAGGTCGCATCCGTTGTGAGCCGCTTTGCGCGCGAACGCTGTTGCGTCGGATGGCCCGTGTGTGATTTCCACCGCGTCTACCTGAACCCCCTGGCTGGTCAGAAAGTTCACCAGGGGGGGCATTTCTCCTTCGCAAGAGTGGGACCCGGCTGCAGGGTTGCAGATTACAACGGCTTTCATGTTGATGGCAGTGTCGGTTAGCAGTGGATCAGGAGTTGCTCGGCAGCGGTGTAGGGATCAACCTCGCGGCGGGCGATGGCCTCGACCGTTTGATCCAGGCGGCCGTCCGGCAAGCGCGCCAGCAAGGTGGCAAGCAGCCGATCGCGCAAGATATGATCCAGTGCCGTGGCCGCGCGCAAGGTTTCTCGCCGCGCCAGTTGTCCCGTCTCGCGCAGGTAATTCGCGTGGCGCTCCACCCAGTCGCGCAGCGCCTCGACCCCCTCCCCGCGCGTGGCGACCGTCTTGGTGATGGGCGGCAGCCACGAGCCGTCGGGCTGCGGGCCCGGCTCAGGGTGGGCGACGCGACGCTGTGCGCCGTGATGGCCCGCCGGTGCCGGTGCCAGGCCCTGCATCATCTGCAGCGCCATCACGGTGTGGTCAGCCCCCTCCCGGTCGGCCTTGTTGACGGCGAAGAGGTCGGCGATCTCCAGCACGCCGGCTTTGATGGCCTGTACCTCATCGCCCAGGCCGGGCGCCTCGACCACGATGGTGGTGTGCGCGGCGCTGGCGATGTCAATCTCCGCCTGGCCCACCCCCACCGTCTCCACCAGGATGCGGTCGAACCCGGCCGCGTCCAGCACCGAGATCACGTCGGCGGTGGCGTGCGCCAGTCCACCCAGGCTGCCGCGCGTGGCCATGCTGCGGATGAAGATGCCCGGGTCGCCGGCCAGATCGCGCATGCGTACCCGGTCCCCCAGCAGCGCACCGCCGGAAAACGGGCTGGTTGGGTCCACGGCGATGATGCCCACCGTCTTGCCTATGGCCCGATACGCCTTGGCCAGCGCGTTCACCAGCGTGGATTTGCCCGTGCCCGGCGCGCCGGTGATGCCGACGATGTGCGCTCGGCCGGTGTGCGGGTAGAGCGCCGCCAGCAGCGTATGCGCCTCCGGACCGTCATCTTCGACCTGTGAGATGGCGCGTGCCAACGCGCGCCGGTTGCCGGCCAACAGGAGGGTAATGAGCGTGTGATCTGTTGGTTGCATGGTATGTTTGGGAAAGTAGTAGACAAGGAGACAAGGAAATAGGGAAACAAGGAAACAGGGAAACAGGGAAATAGGGAAACAAGGAAACAGGGAAATAGGGAAACAAGGAAACAGGGAAACAAGGGCTCACTTCGCGTCCCCGCGTCTCCGTGTCACCGTGTCACCGCGTCCCCGTGTCCCCGTGTCACCGCGTCCCCGTGTCCCCGCGTCCCCGCGTCCCCGCGTCCCCGCGTCCCCGCGTCCCCGCGTCACCCTCCCACCTGCTCCCGGATGAACTCCACAATCTCCTTGGTGCTCGTCCCTGGCCCGAAAACCCCTTTCACCCCTAGCTTCTTCAACGGCTCCACGTCGTCGTCAGGGATGATGCCGCCCACCAGCACCACGACATCGTCCATGCCCTGGGCGCGCAGCAGCTCGACCACGCGCGGGCAGAGGGCCATGTGCGCGCCGGAGAGAATGGACAGCCCTACCACGTCCACGTCCTCTTGCAGCGCGGCCTCGGCGATCATCTCTGGGGTCTGCCGGATGCCGGTGTAGATGACCTCCATGCCAGCATCTCTCAGCGCGCGGGCGACCACCTTGGCCCCGCGGTCGTGGCCGTCCAGGCCGGGTTTGGCAACGAGAACACGGATCTTACGGTCGGTCATAAGTCCTTGCTCCTTTGTGCATTCAACGCCAGGGGAGTTCTCATCCCCAGGTGCGAACGTTTCAGCGCATTCCATCGGGCCGCATCTGAGGATGCTCCCCCCTCTAACGACCGCTCTCGAAACCTGGTTTCTAGAGCGGCTTGCTAGAAGAACACCGGCTCCTGATATTCCCCGAAAACCTGGCGGAACACCCCCGTGATCTCGCCCAGGGTGGCGTAGGCGTTGACCGCCTCCAGGATGGGGTACATCAGGTTGGTCTTGTCGTCCCGAGCTGCGTCGGCCAGGCGGCGAAGGGCAGCCTGTACCGCAGCGTTGTCCCGCTCGGCCCGCACGCGACGAAGCCGCGCCACCTGGCGGTCGTAGCCATGCGGGTCCATCTCCAGGATGGGGATGGTCAGCGGCTCGTCGGCCACGTAGTTGTTCACGCCCACAATGGTGCGCTCGCCCCGATCCACCTCCTGCTGGAAGCGGAACGCGGCCTCGGCGATCTCGCGCTGCATGAAGCCGGCCTCGATGGCCGGGATAACCCCGCCCAACGCCTCGATGCGCCGGAAGTAGGCGTTGGCCTCGGCCTCCAACCGATCGGTCAGCGCCTCAACGTAGAAGGAGCCGGCCAGCGGGTCCACGGTGCTGGCCACGCCGCTCTCCTCTGCGATGACCTGTTGGGTGCGCAGGGCGATGGTCACCGCCTTCTCCGACGGGAGCGCCAGCGCCTCGTCCATGCTGTTGGTGTGCAGGCTCTGTGTGCCGCCCAAGACCGCGGCCAGCGCCTGTAGCGCTACCCGGATCACATTTACCTCCGGCTGCTGCGCGGTGAGGCTCACGCCGGAGGTCTGCGCGTGGGTGCGGAGCATCCATGACCGGGGGTTTTTGGCGCCGTACTTCTCGCGCATCGCCCGCGCCCAGATGCGTCGCGCGGCCCGGAACTTGGCGATCTCCTCGAAGAACTCGTTGTGCACGTTGAAGAAGAACGACAACCGGGGCGCAAAGTCGTCAATAGCCAGGCCGCGGGCCAACGCTGCCTCGACGTAGGCGAAGCCGTCGGCCAGAGTGAAGGCCAGCTCCTGCGCTGCGGTCGCACCCGCCTCGCGAATGTGGTAGCCTGAGATGCTGATGGTGTTCCACAGGGGCATCTCCTGTGTGCCGAACTCGATGGTGTCCACCACCAGGCGCATGGAGGGCGCAGGTGGGAAGAGGAACTCTTTTTGGGCGATATATTCCTTGAGGATATCGTTTTGGATGGTGCCGCCCAGTCGGCTGCGGGGGATGCCGCGCTTTTCGGCCGCGGCGATGTACATGGCCCAGATGATCGCGGCCGGGCTGTTGATGGTCATGGAGGTGGTCACCCGGTCCAGGGGGATGCCGTCCAGCAGGATCTCCATGTCGGCCAACGACGAGACCGCCACGCCGCACTTGCCGAACTCGCCCATGGCCTCGGGCGCGTCGGTGTCGTAGCCATAAAGGGTGGGCATATCGAACGCAATGGAAAGCCCGGTTTGGCCTTCCTTCAACAGATACTTGAAGCGTGCATTGGTCTCCTCGGCCGTCCCGAAACCGGAGAACATGCGCATGGTCCACAGCTTGGCCCGGTAACCGGTCGGATGGACCCCGCGGGTGAACGGGTAGCGCCCTGGCAGCCCCAGATCGCGGTCGTAGTCCAGGTCGGCCACGTCGGCCGGGGTGTAGAGCCGGTTTACCGTTGCGCCGGAGATGGTGGTGAATGGATCGCGGCGCTCAGGCAGGCGCGCCATAGCACGTTGCACATCTGTCTCTTCCCACTGTTCCACAGCGGTTCGGAGGCTTTCGGTTACGGATTTCTCGTACATGGGGACCTCTTTTGGCTATTTCACTCCCAGCCATTTGCGTGCGAAACGACGCACAGCTCCGGCAATGGCCAGTGCCTCTTCAGCTTCCTCGAGTAGATGATGTTGGCCCTTGTGCGTCTGCTTTCTTGCTCAGGACGTGCACGAAACTTTGGATTCGGGTGTATATAGCATACACTTGATCTTTATCTGATGCAACCGTTTCATTCGTGATTCGCCGATTCGTGATTCGCTGATTCGCCGATTCGTGATTCGCTGATTCGCCGATTCGTGATTCGCTGATTCGCCGATTCGTGATTCGCTGATTCGCCGATTCGTGATTCGCTGATTCGCCGATTCGTGATTCGCTGATTCGCCGATTCGTGATTCGCTGATTCGCCGATTCGTGATTCGCTGATTCGCTGATTCGTGATTCGCTGATTCGCCGATTCGTGATTCGCTCATTCGTGATTCGCTGTTCCCCTCATTCGTTGTTCCGCCATTCCCCCGTTACGGCCGCGTCGAGACACTGCTCCAGGTCGCCGAACCGCATGCGGACGCCGCTGTGCATGGGCGCGTAACAGGCCATCTTGCCGGCGTTGGTGGCCATGCTGCGGACGTCCAGCATCTTCATGGGCGCGACCACGGCGCAGGTATCGGCCACGACCTCGCCGCCGGCTGCCTCGATGATCTGCACGTAGCCCAGCTCGGCCGCGCGCTGGCGGGTGATCTCGCCGGTGGTGACCCAAAGCCGGGTGGCCAGCCGCTTGCCGCGCAGGGCGTGGGCCACCTGCTCGATCTCCGTCAGGCTGGCGTGCGGGCAGCCGATGGTCACCAGGTCAATCTTGCGCAGGTCGGGGTCGGCGTCCATGATGCGGTAGGCCTCGTCCAGGCTATTAATGACCAGCCGCCTGGCATCGGGCCGGAGCAACGCCTCGCCCAGGTCGCGCGCCTCGGGGGTGTACCCGGCGATGTGATACACTGCTACGGCGCCATAAGCTGCCAGCCCCGCGCCCAGCGTCTTCAGCCGGTCGCCCGCCAGGCCGCCGATGGTGAGGTCTGACGGGAGGGGAGGCAGCCATGCGGCCAGGTCGGCGAAGTACGGCACGCCGTTGCCTACGGCCTTGCCCACCAGGTAGCTCAGCGCGCCGAAATCGGCCACCGTCTTCACCGGGCAGCGGATCTCGACCACCCAGTTGGCCCGTCGGTTTTCGTCCAGGTGATAGCCGTAGCGCGCAGTGCGGCCGACCACCGCCGCTGCGATGGCGCTGGGTCCGCCTTCCCGGTTCGACCGTGCGCCGATGACCGAATTGGCGAACGCCACTGCGCTGGACTCGGCCCAGGCCAGCGCGTCCCCGCGCTGCGGCTTGAAGCCGGGGAACAGATAGGGCGTGCAGCTCATGGTCGGTGTCACGCCCATCTTCTGGAACGCGTCAATGACGCTGAGCTGCGGCGTAGCGAAGTCCGGCCGGATGCCCCATGTTTGCCATTTGCCGCGCTCCATGCCCATGGGATTGAGCGTGGTCGGCACCCGCACCCGCGCGCCTTCGTCGGCCCAGCGGTTGAGGAACTCGACCCCTGCGTCCCCCAGGTTCTTGTACGATACCCCTGCGATCTGCACGTGTTTGACCGGCACCAGGTCGGCCGCGCCGTAGATGCGCGCCAGCGCCACCACGATCTCCATGGCGCGCTTGACCCCCGGCCCTTCCGCGCCGTCCAGCATCGCCTGCTCTTCAACGGTAAGGCGCAATTCGCTCATCGCTATCCCCAATCTCCAACCCGAACAAGGCGGAACCAAACAGGCTAACCACGAAGACACCAGGATACGAAGCTGGTGCCTCTCAAAAAAGTTCCCCCCGCTCTCCCAGATTCCGCAGGCGCTCGGGTGATTCTCTCACACCAACTATAGCATACGGGAAGGAGCCCGGCAAAGATGGGAGGTATCTTCCCTTCTTCGTGCTTTGTTATCTAGATTCGATGGATTCCCGCGCTCTGGTTCCTCCCCCAATCTCCGCTCCTTGGCGACCCGCTGAGGCCTTGATTTTGGTCAGATATAGGGTTCGCTGTCCCTTCCCTAAATTTGACAGCCAACGGAACAGTCCTGTATAATGTCGCCCTAGAAAACGATTCCATGATATGCATATCATGGAACGCGCTGGGTGTCCTGATCCACTCCTGATCTGCCCGAGCCAGGCCATGACCACCATCACCGACGTAGCTAAGCGAGCAGGCGTCGCACCCGTGACCGTCTCACGGGTGATTAATGATGCGCCCAACGTCAGCCCCGTCACGCGTGAACGAGTGGAGCGGGCCATCGCCGAGCTAGGCTATGTGCCCAACGTTGTGGCTCGCAGCTTGCGCTCCAAACGTACTCGCACCCTGGCCTTCGTCGTCCCGGATATCACCAATCCGTTCTGGACCACCGTGGCGCGCGGGGTGGAGGACGCGGCGCAGGAGCAAGGTTACTCGGTGCTCCTGTGCAACACCGATGAGAACCTGGCCAAGCAACAACGCTATGTGGATATCCTCATCAGCCAGCGGGTGGATGGGGTGATCATCGCGCCTTGCAACGCCGAGGCGGAGAGGTTGGCTGCGCTGCATGACCACCACATCGCCACCGTGGTGATTGACCGGCGCATCGAAGGCTGGGAAGTAGATACCGTCTACAGCGATTCGATCTCGGGCGCCCACGCCCTTACCCGCCATCTGATCGGCCTGGGCCACACCCGCATCGCGATCCTATCGGGCCCTGAGGGGGCAGCCACCGCAGAAGATCGCATCGCCGGCTACCGGCTGGCGCTGCACGAAGCCGGCATCCCGGTGGACCCGCGGCTCATCCGCCGCGGCGGCTTCAACGCCCAGGCCGGTGCCGCGCTCACCCGACAACTGCTGGACGAGGGGCTGACACCGACGGCCATTTTCGCGGCCAACAACGCGATTGCGCTCGGGGTGATCGAGGCGGTCGGGGCACGCGGATTGCGCATCCCGCGTGACCTGGCGCTGGTCTGCTTTGACGATTACCCCTACATCGGCAGCTTCTTCCCGTTCCTGACCGTTGTCGCCCAGCCAGCCTACGAGATGGGCGCCAACGCCGCCCAATTGCTCCTCAGCCGGCTGCAGTCGTCCGTGCCGTTGAAACCCCGCCGGGTGGTGCTGCCCGTGCGCCTGGTGGTCCGCTATTCCTGCGGCAGCGCCCTGAAAACCAACGGGCCGTGTCTCCCGAATCTGCCCCTGGAGGGGCTGAAGGAGGAACGCGTCACGTTGGTGAAGCCTCTGGGGGTTGAAACGCTTCAGCGGTTGCATCCCCTCGCCGCAGCGGCCGAGACAGAAGCCGTGTCGGGCAGGATGGCCGATGTCCGTCGGCTGCAGCAGGCGCTGCGCTGCAAGCCGACCGATCGCATCCCTCATCTGGAGCTGCGGGTGGCCAGCCAGGCCCTCTACGAGTACGTGCTGGAGCGCGAGCTGAAACTTGAACCGGCCGAGCCCGGGCTGCCAGCTCCCGCAATCCCGCCCGAGGCGCAGATCGAGTTCGCGCAGCGCCTGGGCCTGGACGCCATCCCTTGCGAGCTTCCCTGGCAGGCCCAGACCCCGGCTGAGATGGCTGCAGGAAAGCCGCCCGTGCCGCTGGCTGCACAGCTCAACTACCTGGAGCGTTTCTTGCGCGCAGCTCAGGGCAGCGGCGTGGGTGTCTTCGTGAGCCTCAAGTCGTTTTGCGCCGGTGCACTGCGGGCTGTCGGGTACATGGGCCTGGCCGTGCCGGCTGATGGCGACCTGGTGCGGCTGGAGCAACTGATGGACGGGCTGCTGGCACAGCGGGAACGCATGCTGCGGGCGATATGTGACCGTTTCGCGTCGGACATCGCGTTTGTGCTGATCGGCGACCATCTGGCAGATCGTCATGGCCCCATCCTGCCGACCGACCTGTTCTACGATTTGGTGGCAGCCCGCATGAAGCGGTTGATAGCTCCGGCGCGCGAACATGGCATGATCACGGTGCTGCATACAGACGGACCGGTGGCCGATCTATTGCCGCTTCTGCACGAGATCGGCTTCGATGCGGTAGCCGGGCTGGAGCCGGAGCATAACGACTTGCCGGCGCTGCATCGGGCCTGGACGGGCAAACTGGCGTTCATGGGCGGCATCTCGGCGCGTCTCCTGGCCACGGGGGAGCGAGATGCGATCAGCGAGGCGGTGCGCCAACTGTGTGTGGCTCTCGATCCGCCTATCGGTTTCGTTTTGGGCTCGGCCACCGGCATATCCGAAGCTGTGCCCCCCCAGAACTTTGTTGCGCTGGTTGAGGCAGGGCGGAAGTACGGCCGGCAGGCCTTCTCTCAGGAGCGGTCCGAGCTTTTTTCGGCGGTCGCTGATCTCCCCTGAGACCTCTTCTCAAGGGAAGGCCGATTTGCCGCAACAGGGGTGCACAGGCGAGCAGGAGGAAGAGGATGGCCGTTATTACGATTTCCAGGGAGTTCGGCAGCAGGGGGGATGAGGTGGCCGAGCAGGTCGCCAACGCCCTGGGGTATCATCTGGTCGGCAAAGAGATGATTGCCCGCGTGTTGAGCCAGTACGGGCTGGTGGAATTCGAGCACGAATACGAGAGTGCTCCGGGCTTCTGGGAAATGTTCATCGCCCAACGCGGCCAGCGTCGGGAACAGATTGTGAACATGCTCAACCGAGTCGTCAGGGCCGTAGCCCAACACGGCAATGTGGTGATCGTCGGCCGCAGCGGTTATGCGATCTTGCAGGGCCTGGCTGATGTGCTCCATGTGCGCATCCAGGCGCCGCTGGCCGTGCGCGTGGAGCGCGTCATGGCGCAACAAAGACTCTCCTATGAACAGGCAGAGGCGCTGGTCAGAGAGCGCGATCGAGTGCGTATCGCTTTTGTCGAGGAGTTCTACAAGACGCCGTGGGATGCGGCGCATGCTTTTGACCTGGTTGTTGACACCGGTAAGATTCCTCCTGCTACAGCAGTAGGGTGGATTGTGGAGGCCGTAAAAGCGTTGGACTGGAGCCTGCCGGCCGGCAGGCCGACAGCCCGCCAACTCGAAGTGGACCCGGTGTTGGCTGCGGCAATTTGCGATCTGCTGGATTGCCGGGCCGGTCACGGACCATCTTGAAGCATCAACCAGCCGAACAGCAGGCCGGGTGTTCTAGCAGCCCAACTACGGAGGAGAGCACAGCGATGGGGGAAGTTCTCGTCAAAATGGAAGGCATCGAAAAGCGCTTCCCGGGCGTGCATGCCCTCAACGACGCCCAATTCGAATTGCGCGCAGGCGAGGTGCATGCCCTGGTGGGCGAGAACGGCGCCGGCAAATCCACCTTGATGAAGGTACTGGCCGGTGTCTACCACAAGGATGCCGGTCGCATTCTTTATAAAGGCCGAGAAGTCGAGATCCCCAACCCCCGGGCGGCGCAGCTCCTGGGCATCAGCATTATCCACCAGGAACTGAACCTGATGCCCCACCTGACCGTCGCGCAGAACATCTTTATCGGACGCGAACCCCGCAGGATGTTTCCCTTCCTGGTGGATGATAACCAGCTCAACCGTCAGGCGCAACAACTTTTCGACATGATGCACCTCAAGCTGGATCCTCGTGCGCGGGTGGCCGACCTGACGGTGGCCCGTCAGCAGATGGTGGAGATCGCCAAGGCGCTGTCTTTCAACTCCGAGGTGCTCATCATGGATGAGCCGACCGCGGCGCTGACGGAAGCCGAGATCGAGGAGCTGTTCCGAATCGTCCGCCAGTTGCGGGAGCGCGGTGTGGGCATCGTCCACATCTCGCACCGGCTGGAAGAGCTGAAGCAGATCTCCGATCGCATCACCGTGATGCGCGACGGCCGCTATATCGGCACCGTGCCCACCGCGGAAGCGAGTATTGACCAGATCATCAGCATGATGGTGGGCCGCACCATCTACGAGTCCAAGCCGGAGTTACCCGAAAATCCGAGCGAAGAAATTGCGCTGGAGGTCAGGAACCTCAACCGCGGTCGGGTGCTCAAAGACATCAGCTTCAAGCTCAAGAAGGGCGAGATCTTGGGCTTCGCCGGCTTGATGGGCGCAGGCCGCACCGAGGTAGCACGCGCCATCTTCGGCGCCGACCCCATCGACTCGGGTCAGATCTTCATCAAGGGCAAGCCCGTGCAGATCAGACATCCCAAAGATGCGGTGAGACATGGGATCGCTTATCTCTCGGAGGACCGCAAACGGTACGGGCTGGCGTTGGGGTTGGATGTGGAGACCAACATCGCCATGGCCTCCATGCGGAACTTCATCAACGGCGTCGGCTGGATCAACACGAGCCGCACCCGCAAGACTGCCGAGCACTATATCCAGTCGTTGGGCATCAAGACGCCCAGCCTCAAGCAACGGGTCCGGAACCTCTCGGGCGGTAACCAGCAGAAGGTCATCGTCGGCAAGTGGCTGACCGCCGACACCGACATCTTGATCTTCGACGAGCCGACGCGCGGCATTGATGTGGGTGCGAAAAGTGAGATTTACAAACTATTGAACGACCTGGCAGCGCAGGGCAAAGCCATCATGATGATCTCCTCTGAGTTGCCCGAAATCTTGCGCATGAGCCATCGGATCATCGTTATGTGCGAGGGACGGATTACCGGTGAACTGAGCGCAGCCGAAGCCACCCAGGAACGCATCATGAGATATGCCACTTTGCGCAGCGGCATCGTGGCCGAGGCTGCCGAGGCAACACAGACCGCAAAGGAGTAAACCATGAGCACGAGAGAGGCGTCCTCCACGACCATTGTCAGGAAGTCGTTGCTGCGTTCCGAGGCGACCCAGAAGATCCTGGCCTTTGCCGGCCTGATCGTGATCTTCATTGTTTTCTCGATTGCTTCGCCCTACTTCCGCCAGCTCGATAACATCATTGCCATCCTGCTTGCGACCGCTGTCAACGGCGTCCTGGCGCTGGGGGTGACCTTCGTCATCATCTCCGCCGGCATTGACCTGTCGGTGGGCACTGTGCTCACCTTTTCCGCAGTGATGAGCGGGGTCTTTATTGTGGACCTCGGCCTGCCGGTGCCGGTGGGTGTATTGGGGGGCCTGCTGACCGGCGCCACCTGTGGGTTCATCAACGGCTTCGTGATCGCCAAGATGAAGATCCCGCCTTTCATCGCCACTTTGGGCATGATGATGATGACGAAAGGGCTGGCGTTGATCCTGTCGCGTTCCAAGCCGATCTACTTCATGGACACGCCGTCGTTCAACAAGATCGCGATGGGTTCCATCACGGGGACCATCATCCCGGGCCTGGACGTGCCCAACGCGGTTTTGATCCTGTTCGGCGCCGCGATCATCGCCAGCCTGATCCTGGGCAAGACGATCCTGGGCCGCTACACATTTGCCATCGGCAGCAACGAGGAAGCCACCCGCCTGTCAGGCGTGAACGTGGACGCCTGGAAGATCGCCATCTATACGCTGTGTGGCCTGTTTGCGGGCACGGGCGGCGTGCTGATGGCCTCTCGTCTCAACTCGGCCCAACCTGCGTTGGGGGCCGGGTATGAACTGGACGCCATCGCGGCCGTGGTGATCGGCGGTACATCCCTGAGCGGCGGTGAGGGGACGATCCTGGGCACCATCATCGGCGCGTTCATCATGAGCACCCTGACCAATGGCCTGCGCATCCTGGCGGTGCCGCAAGAATGGCAGATGGTGGTCACCGGTGTGATCGTCATCGGCGCGGTGTATGCCGACATCATGCGTCGCCGCGCCAGGGCGTAACGATCTTGCTGCACCCCGTGTTTCGAGGAGGCGTTTTGCAGCAAGCGTTTCACTTCGGTTGTTAGCCCGTCCGGGGCTTAACAATACAATCCTGTACCAACACAAGGAGGGTTCTATGCAGAGGTTGTTCGTCGTTCTGTTGGGGTTGGTCCTGATTGCATCGCTCTTGGGCGCATGCACGCAGGCGCCAGCTCAGCCGGCGGCCCAACAGGCCGGAGGGGATATTTACATCCCCCTGATCTCCAAGGGCTTCCAGCATCAGTTCTGGCAAGCGGTCAAGCAGGGCGCTGAGAAGGCGGCGGCCGACTACAAGGTGCGGATCACCTTCGAGGGCCCGGAGTCGGAAGCGCAGGTGGACAAGCAGTTGGAGATGGTGCAGGCCGCCCTGGCCAAGAACCCCAAGTGCCTGGCGGTGGCGGCTCTGGACTCGAAGGCGCTGATCCCGCTGCTGGAAAAAGCCCAGGCCAGCAAGATCCCGGTCGTCGGCTTTGACTCGGGCGTGGACAGCGATATCCCCGTGGCGACCGCGGCCACCAACAACATCGCTGCGGCCGCGTACGCTGCCGATAAGCTGGCCGAATTCATCGGCGGCTCCGGCAAGGTGGCGGTTATCGTACATGACCAGACCAGTGTCACCGGCATCACCCGCCGCGATGGCTTCGTCAACCGGATCAAGGAGAAATATCCGAACATCCAGATCGTGGACATCCAGTACGGCGGCGGCGATCACGCCAAGTCCACCGACCTGGCCAAGGCCATCATCCAGGCGAACCCGGACCTGAAGGGCTTCTTCGGCGCCAATGAAGGCTCGGCCGTCGGCGTGATCAACGCGGTGCGGGAGCTGAACAAGGTCGGCCAGATCGTTGTGGTTGGCTACGACGCAGGCAAGATCCAGAAGCAGGCGGTGCGCGATGGCGTCATGGCCGGCGCGATCACCCAGGATCCGGTCGGCATCGGTTACAAGGCCGTGGAGGCTTGCGTCAAGGTCATCCGCGGTGAGAAAGTCGAAAAGAACATTGACACCGGGTTCAAGTGGTGGGACAAGACCAACATGGACTCGGAGGAAATGAAGCCGCTGCTGTACGATTGATCGGGACGGTGCGGCTTGAGTGAGTGGCAAGGGGCTGTTCGCGTTCTGAGAGCAGCCCCTTGTTCTAACGGATGGGGCCCGGCGACGAAGTCGCAGCAGCCGTTGCACAGTCGCCCCGCGCTTTACAGTCACAAGCCATGTCCATCTTTATCCTGGCCCACGATCTGGGCACCACCGGCAACAAAGCGACCTTGTTCGCTGCGGACACCGGGGCTGCAGTTGCGTCCGTGTTCGAGCCTTACGACACTGCCTACCCGCAGCCCACCTGGGCCGAACAGGATCCGGCCGACTGGCGTCGCGCGGTGATCCAGGGCACGCAGCGCGTCCTGGCAGCGGCAGAAGAGCGGACATCCGCCTTTCGCCCCGCCGATATCGCGGCGGTCAGCTTCAGCGGCATGATGAACGGCGCGCTGCCGGTGGACGCGGCCGGCGAGCCGTTGCGACCGGCCATCATCTGGGCCGATCAACGCGCCTCCGCCGAAGCCGAGCTGTTGGCCCACCGTTGCGGCGCAGAACGGGTCTATCGCATCACCGGCAATCGGGCGACGCCTTCGTGCACGGCCGCCAAGCTGTTATGGCTCCAACGCCATCAGCCGGCGGTTTATGCGGCCACGCGCTATTTCCTCCAGACCAAGGACTACGCTGCGTTCCTCTTGACCGGCGAGATCGCGACCGACGCCTCCGACGCTTCCAACACGAACCTTTTCGACCTGGAGGCGAGGGCCTGGGCGGCCGATATGGTCGAGGCGGCCGGGCTTGATGCCGCAAAGCTGCCACCCATTTATCCTTCCAGCGCTGTGATCGGCCATGTGACGCGAGAGGCCGCGCAGTTGACCGGGCTGGCGTCGGGCACCCCCGTGGTCATCGGGGGCGGGGATGGCGCCTGTGCTACCGTTGGCGCGGGCGCGATCCGGCCGGGGGACGCTTACACCTACATCGGCTCGTCAGCCTGGATGGCGGTAGTGGCCCAGCGGCCGTTGTTCGATCCACAGATGCGCACGTTCAACCTGGCGCACCTGGACCCGGCCCTCTATTTCCCCCTGGGCGCCATGCAGGCCGCCGGGGGCGCGCTGGACTGGTTCGAGCGGCTGCTGCGGGGCGAGGCGCAAGAGGGCGGGGGCACCCCGCTCCCACCGCTTTACGACGAGCTGGCTGAGGCTGCAGCGGCCGTGCCTCCAGGCGCGCATGGCCTGCTCTTCCTGCCCTACCTCATGGGCGAGCGCAGCCCGTATTGGGACGCAGGCGCGCGCGGCGCGTTCATCGGCCTGAGCATGGCCCACGGCCGGCCCGAGCTGGCGCGGGCCGTCCTGGAAGGGGTGGCGTTGAACCTGCGGCTGATCCTGGAAGCCCTTCAATCCCAGGGCGCGGCGATCCCCGCCATGCGCTTGATCGGCGGTGGCGCGCGGCTGTCCCTCTGGCGGCAGATCCTGGCGGATGTGCTGGGCCTGCCCATCCTGTTGCCCGACCTGCTGGCCGAGGCAACCTCGTTGGGCGCGGCTATCGCCGGCGGGGTGGGGGTGGGAGTGTATCCCGATTTCAGCGTGGCGCAACGCTTCGTGCGGACTCACCTGGGGGAACAGCCCGATCCGGTGCGCCACGAGCAATACGTTGCGCTGTTGCCGCGCTTCGGGGCAGCATACCGGGCGCTCGCGGCGGTGTAGAGCCCGGCCGGCGGCAGCCCTGGTCGGCTACCTGTTATTAGCTGTCGAGGTGCTTATGACCGTTACCCGTTTGCACTTGATGCCATTTTTCTTCTCCGACCGTGAACGGCCCCTGGCCGAATATGGCCCGTTGACCGCCAGCGCGTTTCGCTATGACAGCGGTGTGGCCGCCTTGCGGCTGCAAAACGAGCTCGGTGAGTTGATCTTGCTGCCGTTTCAGGGCCAGCAGATCTGGTCGGCCCACTTCGGTGGCCGAAACTTGACCATGAAATCCATGTTCAGCCAGCCTAACGCCACGCGCAGCTACCTGGAGACTTACGGCGGCTTTTTGGTGCACTGCGGCGCGTTGGCTATGGGCGTGCCCACAGGGCCGGACACACATCCGCTGCACGGCGAGCTGCCCAACGCCCCCTATCAGAAGGCCTGGCTGGTCGCCGGTCAGGATGAGCGGGGTCCCTATCTGGCCTTAGGTGGCGAATACGAGCACACGGTGGCGTTCACCGCCCATTACGTCGCCCGACCCGAGGTCCGGCTTTACGCGGGGTCGTCGCTTTTTGCCGTCTCGATTTCGATTTCCAACCTCAAGAAGACCCCCATGGACCTGATGTACCTGGCGCACGCCAATTTCCGCCCGGTGGACTACGGCCGGCTGGTGTACAGCGCACCATGCGATCCGGGACATGTGCGCGTGCGCAGGAGCATCCCTTCGCACGTCAGGCCGTTGCCGGGCTACGCCGAGTTCCTGGCCGAGCTGGCCGAGCACCCCGAACGGCACAATGTGCTGACGCCCGGCCTGGCCTTCGACCCAGAGGTCGTGTTCTTCGTGGATTACCTGGCCGATGAGCAGGGGTGGGCGCACACGCTGCAAGTGCATCCTGATGGCTCGGCCGACTACATCGCCCATCGGCCTGACCAGTTGAACCACGGCATCCGCTGGATCTGTCGCACGGCCGACCAGGACGCGCTGGGCATGTGTCTGCCGGCCACTGCGGAGCCAGAGGGCTACCATGCCGAGCTGGCCAAAGGCAACGTGCGCAGCCTGGCCGGCGGTGCCACTGCGCGTTTCGACATGGTGATGGGCCATCTGGCTGCTGACGAGGCAGCAAAGATGGAGGAGAAGATTGGTGGGTTGTTGAAACCAGCGTGACGGGTGGTTGCGTACTGCGTACTGCGTATTGCGTACTGCATATTACGTATTGCGTACTGCGTGTGGCCGGCGGCCGATCTGATAGCGCTTATTCTGCCAGCTTGCCGAGCCACTCTCTACCAATCTACCAATTTACCAACTTACCAATCTACCAATCTACCAATCTACCAACTTACCAATCTACCAACTTACCAACCTACCAACCCTGGAGGCAAACCCATGACCAAAGCTATTGCACTTTCAGATAACGTGTCATCTTTTCAGCGCAACCAGCCGGCCATCGGTGTGTTTGTGGCCGGCGACCCGCGCATTGATGCCGAGAGCCGCCAGCGCTGCCGCAATATCTGCCAGATGGTGGCCGACATCCTGGCCGAGCGGGTCAAGCTGCCCGACGGCTCGCCCGCCAGGGTGGTGTGGGCGCCCATCCTGGTGGACGGCGAACCGCAGGCTGATATCGTCGCCAAGCAGTTCCAGGATGCCGGCGTGAAGGTCCTGGTGTGTGCACCCGACACGTGGGCGTTCCCACAGCTCAGCGTGATCTCGCTCCTATCACAATTCCCTGCGGACACCCCCATCAATTTCACCTGCGGGAACAGCGGGCCGAAGCCGGGTGTCGTTTTCGCCCATGCGGTCAACGGCGCGTTGATGCAGTACGGCAAGCTGGCGCATCTGAACGTCGGCACGTGGCCCGACACGGGGATGAACCCTGTGATGACGGAGAGCACGGCGCAGGCACTGGTGGATTGGGCCTTCGCCGCAGTCACGACCCAGGCGCTCAAAGGCCGTCGCGTCGTCATCTTCGGCCATGACAGCATGGGCATGGAAACGGCGTTGGCGCACGTGATCCCTACGCGTCGGCAGTTCGGCCTCGAGATCACCCGGTTGGACATGAAGCTGTTGGCCGACATGCTGAACAAGAAGGCCTACGACCCCGAGGAGTTGAAGGCACTGCGCGCGTTCATTGATAAGCACCTCGGCAACCGGCTGGAGCTGCGCGACGAGGCCGATTCGGAACGCTTCAATCAAAGCCTGGCGTTGTACTTGATCACCCGTGACCTGCTGAAAGACCTGGACGCCATCGGCGGCGGCTTCATGAGCCAGCTCGAATGGGGCTCCGACCTGCGCGGCATCCCACTGCCGGTGGCTGACGCTATGGAGTCCTTCTTCAACTCGACCTTTGACCACAACGGCCGCAAGGTGCCCACCCCCTTCGCCACAGAAGCCGACGTGCAGGCGTTGCTGACCATGATCTTCTTCTCGGCCCTGACCGGCGGCAACCCGCCGCTTTTCATGGACTTCCGCAAGGTGTGGGAGCCGTGGGAGCTGCAGGCGTTGGCCCAGAAGATCGGCTTCACCCTGCCGGCCGGCGAGGCATGGGTCGAGAAGGGCCTGGTGGACGGCGACAACTCCGGCAGCGCTTCGTTTGACTGGGCGGCCGCGCCCGGCGCCAGCGTGGACGAGATCATGGCGAAGGTCAGCATGCCCCTGGCCGACCCCCACTACTTCCCGGGCATGGGCAACTCGGTGCACTATGTGTCTCCGGGTGGGCTGACCGGCATCGCAGGACGGTTGATGTATAGCAGCGTGTCCGGCATGTTCAGCTTGAGCTGGGATGAGGCCGAAACCGCCGAGGTGCCGGAGCCCATGGCCACGGCCCTCTGCCAGACCACTACGGCCGAGTGGCCGCACACCTTTGTGGTGCCCAAGTACGCCACAATGTACGAGTACAAGCATTATCCGCCGGCCAACCACTTCCACATGATCCAGGGCCTCAGCCCTGCGCGACTGGAGTTCTGGATGGACCTGAACAACGTCCTTTCGGTCACGCCGTGGGCTGCCCGGCCGGCGTTCATCGAAGGGGTGGACCGCCCCGTGCCGCTGCTCTACCTGGCCAACGGCGGCGAGACGAACGCGAAGTTGATGTTGGGGAAGCGGTAGCAGATTGCGTATTGCGTATTGCGTATTGCGTAACCCGTCGTGGTTGCTCCGAAGCGAAAGACGCAGTATGCAGTACGCAGTACGCAGTATGCTGAATGGACGGAGCATCCATGACCACAACACGCAACTACCTTGCCCTTGACCTGGGCGCGTCGGGCGGAAGGGCGATCATCGGGCGGTTCGACGGCGAACGGCTGGCGCTGGAGGAGGCGCATCGCTTTCCCAACGGGCCGGTGACGCTGCCTTCTCCGTTTGGGCCCAGCCTGCATTGGAATACGGTGGGGCTGTTCGAGCACGTCAAGCAAGGGCTGGCCAAAGCTGTGCAGGCTTGCGGCGCCGCGGGCCTGGTCAGCCTGGGGATTGACACCTGGGGGGTGGACTTCGGGCTGCTGGACGCGCAGGGCGAGTTGCTGGGTCTGCCCTATCACTACCGTGACAGCCGCACCGACGGCATGCTGGAAGAGGCGTTCAGGCGTGTGCCGCGGGCCGAGATCTTCGCCCGTACCGGCATCCAGTTTATGCAGCTCAACACGCTGTACCAGCTCCTGGCGATGGTCGTGCGCAAGTCGCCGTTGTTGGAAGTCGCCAGGACCCTGCTCATGACTCCGGACCTGTTGAACTACTGGCTGACAGGCCAGGCGGTCAGCGAGCGCACCATCGCCAGCACCAGCCAGTGCCTGACCTCTGATCATGCTGACTGGAACCGGTCGCTGTTGGCGCAACTGGGCATCCCGACGCACTTCCTGCCGTCCTTGATCCCGCCCGGCACGGTCCTCGGCCCGTTGCTGCCTCACATCGCCGACGAAACCGGCGCGCGCGATGTCATCCTGGTCGCGCCCGGCTGTCACGATACCGCTTCGGCCGTGGCCGCTGTGCCCGCAGAACGGCCGGACAGCGCATACCTGAGCTCCGGCACCTGGTCGTTGATGGGGGTGGAGACCACCGCGCCGGTGGTGAACGAGACCAGCCTGGCGTTCAACTTCACCAACGAGGGCGGGGTCTGCAGCACCTTCCGGCTGTTGAAGAACATCACCGGCCTATGGGTGATCCAGGAGTGCCGACGTGCGTGGGCGGCCGTAGAGACGTTGCATGCAACGTCTCTACTCTCGTGGGACGAGATCGTCCGCCTGGCCGAGGCCGCGCCACCCTTCACCGCCGCCATTGACGTGGACGCGCGAGACTTTCAGGCGCCGGGCGACATGCCTGCACGCATCCGTGATTACTGCCTGCGCACCGGACAAACCGTGCCCGCCGACCGGGGCACGATGGCGCGCGTCGTGTTCGAGAGCCTGGCCTTCAAATACCGCCGGACGCTGGAGATGCTGGAGCAGTTGACCGGCCAGCGGGTCGGTGTGCTGCACATCGTCGGCGGCGGCACCCAGAACCGGCTGCTGTCGCAGTTCGCAGCGAATGCTATCGGCCGGCCGGTGGTGGCCGGGCCGGTGGAGGCCACTGCTGCCGGCAACATCTTGCTGCAGATGCTGGCCACCGGCGCCATCAGCAGCCTGGCCGAGGGCCGCGCCGTGATCCGCCGCTCGTTCGCGACAGAGACCTTCGAGCCACGCGATACTGCAGCGTGGGACGAGGCCTACGCGCGGTTCCTGGCTCTGTAATCGAGGCTGTGCGAAGCCTCCTTTAGGATTAGCCGGTCTGGTTGGCGGCGCGCGTTTTGCAGGAAACCGGCTGAAGCCTCCAGTCCGGATAATGTTGTTATAGGAGATCTATCATCAACACTAACATCATTATCCTTGAACATCAACTCAACAATTTCGACCGTGCTGCGCGCATGGCAGCTCTGGCCGAGTTGGTCGCGCTGGCTGATCGCGGGGAGATCGCGCTGCCGCCCGAGCACGACGTCGTGAACATGCATTGCCACACCTTCTTTTCCTTCAATGCCTACGGCTACTCTCCTGTGGCGCTGGTGTGGTTGGCGAAGAAGCTGGGGTTGCGCGCGATCGGCATCGTGGACTTCGATGTGCTGGATGGTGTGGATGAGTTCCTCGCCGCGTGCGACCTGGCGGGGGTGCGCGGCAGCGCCGGGATCGAGACGCGCGTCTTCATCCCGGAGTTTGCCGCGCGGGAGATCAACTCGCCGGGCGAGCCGGGCATTTACTACCACATGGGCATCGGCTTCACGACGAGCAGCGTCCCGCCCGCGGCCGCGACCATCCTGGCCGCCATGCGCGAGCGCGCCGACCGCCGCAACCGGGCAATGCTGTCCCGCCTGAACGCGCATCTAGCGCCGGTAGTGGTGGACTACGAGCGTGACGTGCTGCCTCTCACCCCTGCCGGCAACGCTACCGAGCGGCACATGCTGCAGGCGATCATTGGACACCTCACCCCCCCGGCCCCCCTCCCCTCCGAGGGGAGGGGGGAGGCAAGCTCCCCTCTCCTCGCAGGAGAGGGGTCGGGGGTGAGGTTCTGGTCCGACAAACTCTCCCTCCCCGAATCCCAAATCGCCGCGACCATCAACGACTACGCTGCGTTCTCTAACCTGGTGCGGGGCAGGCTGATGAAGCGAGGCGGCGTCGGCTACATCCCGCCCAGCCCCGAGGCGTTCCCCACGGTGGAGGAGTTCCACAGCTTCGTCGTGGCGTGCGGCGCTCTGCCCTGCGCCACCTGGCTGGACGGCCTTTCGGCCGGCGAGCAGGCGATCCATGAGCTGTTGGAGCTGTTGATCGGCAAAGGGGTCGTTGCGCTGAACATCGTGCCCGACCGCAACTGGAACATCCCGGACCCAGAGCTGCGACGGATCAAGGTGGCGAAGTTGCACGAGATCGTGCGTATTGCGGCCGAGTATGACTTGCCGCTGAACGTGGGCACCGAGATGAACGCGCCCGGCAACAAGTTGGCCGACGACTTCGACGTGCCGGAGATGGCGCCGCTGCGGGAGGCGTTCCTGGACGGCGCGTATTTCGTTTACGGGCACACCGTGATGCAGCGCGCCTTGGGGCTGGGATACCAGAGTGAGTGGGCGCAGGCGCATCTGCCGACGCGGCGCCAGCGGAACGCGTTTTATGCGGCGATCGGCCGCCGCGTGTTGCCGGGGGCAGCCGGCCTGGGGCAACTGCGGGCACTCCTCAACGTCGCGCAATCGCCGCGCGATCTGCTGGCCGCGTTGTCTGTGTCTGATTGACGCGCGCCTGAGAACAAGGTAGAATATCGGCTGCGATGGCGTGTCTGATCGGAGGGCGACCGATGGTTCTACAGCAGAGGCAGAAGCGGATCAAGCCTGAACAGTATCTGGCAATGGAACGCGCAGCCGAGACCAAGAGCGAGTTTCTGGGTGGTGAAGTCTTCGCAATGGGCGGGGCCAGCAGGCAGCACAACAAGATTGTGGTCAACGTCTTATCAGCGCTGCGCCCTCAGCTCAGGCGGCGCCCCTGCGAGATTTACCCCAGCGACATGCGGATCAAGGTGGCAGCAACTGGCCTGTACACATATCCAGACATCTCATTGGTCTGCGGCCAGATTCAGCTCGAGGATTCGGAGCAGGACACCCTGCTCAACCCCCAGGTGATTATCGAGGTGCTCTCCAAGTCCGCCGCAGCCTACGATCGCGGCGAAAAGTTCGAGCATTACCGCAAGATACCTTCCCTGGTCGAATACCTGCTGATTGCGCAGGAAAGGTGCCTGGTGGAGCACTACATCCGCCAGGCCGACGGCCGCTGGTTGCTTTCAGAATATAGTAGCCTGCAGGATGTCATCGAAATGCCGTCGGTTGGCTGTAGGTTGGCGCTGGCCGACGTTTACGAGGACGTGTTGATGCTCGTGCAGTAAGGGCGTTTCTACGTGGGGAGGCGAGCCCCTTCGATCCGCAGCACATGCGCCGGTGAGGCCGGCAATCTTTGGGGCGGCGCCACCGCCAGGTCGGCGCCTTGTTGTGCCCAGACGAGCCCGGTCGGGCCGCCCAGCAGCGCCACAGATGCGTCTGCCGGCACCGCAACCCCCTTCAGGATGACCTCCGCTTTGGTTGGCGTCCCCAGCAGGATCGCGTACAGCGTCTCCCCGCGGCGCGTGAAGCGCACCGGGATGCCGTCGGCCGTGACCCCTTCGGCGCGAACCCACGGTCTTGTGCCGTAGATCGCCTCACCGTTGACCTTCAGCCAATCCCCAAGCATCCGCAGCCGGCTGAGCTGAAGCTCCGGGATGGCGCCGTCGGCCATAGGGCCGACATTCAGCAGCAGGTTGCCGTTTTTGCTGACGATGTCCACGAACAGCCGCACCAGCGCGTCGGGCGCAATCATGTGCGCGTCGGTCTCTTGCCGGTTGTAGCCGAACGAGTAGCCGATGCCGCGACAGGTCTCCCATTTGCCGGCCGTGATCTCCCTGGCCGCCGTGTATTCCGGTGTGCGGAAATCGGCGTGCGCCGCGGCCGGCGAGCCCATGCTCCCCGACAGCTTGGTCAGCAGCGGCACGATCACCTTGATCAGCCCCAGGGTCGCCCGGTAGCGCAGGCTTCCTTCCGGCCCCAGGTTGAACTGTCCGAACCTGTCGTTGACCACGCCATCTGGGATCGCATTGTAGTAATCGGCAAACAGCTTGAGGAGGTTGCTGCCGGCCGGGTAGCCGATGTCGTTCCACAGCACCGATGGCTGATAGCGTTCCATGAGTTCGCGCCAGTGGGCATCCACATAGGCTGCGTATTCGGGGGTGCGCGGGATGGTCGCGATCAGGTCGGGCAGGTCCGCAATGGGCCGCGAGTCGAAGGTCCAGTCCAGCCCACCGGAGTAGTACAGCCCCAGGCGCATGCCCCGCGCCCGCACGGCCGCGGTCAGCTCGCCCACCAGATCGCGCGGGGAGCTGAAGTCCGGCCGGTGCGGGTTGGGGTGGCGGCTGGGCCACAGCAGGAAGCCATCGTGGTGCTTGGCAACGAGTACGACATAACGCGCGCCAGCTTCGGCAAAGGTCTCGGCCCATGCAGCCGGGTCCCAGTTGGCGCATGCCCGGACGAACTGCGGGATGAACGCTTCGTAGGGGAAATCTTCCCCGTAGGTCTGCCGGTGATAGAGTTGTGTCGGGCTGCCCTCGATCCGCAGGCTGTTGGCGTACCATTCGGCATAGGGGTTGTGGGCCATCCAGTAGCGCCAGCCGCGCCGTGCCGTGACATCGGCTAACTCGCCGGTGACGGGCGCCCAGCCGGGCACAGAGGCCGGCGTCCAATGGACGAAAATGCCGAGCTTGGCGTCGTCGAACCAGGCCGGCAGCGGATGCGATTTCAGAGAAGCGAGAAGGGGTGTATAGGGCATGGGTACCTCCTGGGCAGGGTGTCACCTGACGGTAGTATACCATGCAGCAGCGCAGAACTCCGAGCGAAACGAAGCGGTGTCAGGGGATCTTTCGGCGCCAGAAACGCAAAATTGGGTATTGACAAATTTCAACAAATATGATACCCTATCACCATCAAAATCCCTCAAGATTCAACAAGTTTCAACAATCCCGAAAGGCGTTCAGTGACGACCTTCGAACGGCGACAACGTATCCTCGGCCTTTTGCGTGAACGGCCCGGCATCAAGGTGGGCGAGCTGGCCAAAGAGCTCGGCGTATCCGAGGGCACGATCCGCAATGATCTGGCTGCGCTGGCGGCGGACAAGCAGCTCATCCGCGTACGCGGGGGTGCAGTCCTGCGCGATGTAACGGCTGTCAGCCATCCTTCTTTCGCCAGTCGCATGCGGGTGCAGGCGGCAGCCAAGCAGCAGATCGCCCGCCGCGCAGCGGATCTCATCGAGGACGGTGACGCCATCCTGTTGGACGCCAGCAGCACGGTCTACGCCCTGGTGCCGTTCCTCCAAAATCGGCGCAACCTGACGGTTGTCACCAACGGCATCGAAGCGGCACGCGCGCTGGCCCAGAACCGCTCGAACACCGTCATCCTGCTCGGCGGTGTGGTCAGCCCTGAAGGCACTTCGGTGACGGGCCTGCTCAGCGAGCAGATCTTGAAAGACCTGCACATCAAGACCGCGTTCGTTTCTTGCTACGGGTTCTCCCTGGCCGGCCTGACCGAGGTTGACCTTCACGAGGCCCAGATCAAGAGCCGCATGATCGCCTCGGCCGAGTCGGTGGTCGCGCTGATTGACGCCAGCAAGTTCGGCAAGGTAGACCTGGTGCCGTTTGCCCGCCTCGACCAGATTGACCACATCTTCACCGATTGTGGCCTGGCGCCGGAATGGATCGAGCAGTTGCGGCGCACCTGCGTGCGGTTGACCGTGTGCGGCGAGAACACCACCACAACTTATGCGCCGTGCGACCGGGAGGAGCGCCGCTATCGGATCGGGTTTGCGAATTTGACCGAGCGGATGCCGTTCGCCCTGCAGGTGCGCCTGGGGCTGGAGGCGGCCGCGGCCAGTCGGAACAACATCGAGCTTCTGATCCGGGATAACGACCTGGACCGCAAACGGGCCCTGGAGAACGTGGAGTGGTTCATCGCCCAGGGCGTGGACCTGGTGATCGAGTACCAGATTGACGCAGAAGCCGGCAATGTGATCATGGACCGCTTCCGCCAGGCCGGCATCCCGGTCATCGCGGTGGACATCCCTCTGCCCGGCGCTATCTTCTTCGGCGCGGACAATTATCGTGCCGGTTTCATGGCCGGCGAGGGGCTGGGCCACTGGATCCGAAAGCACTGGGACGGCCGGTTTGACCTGTTGATCTGCCTGCAAGACCTGCGCGCCGGCGCAACCCCGGCCGCCCGGCTACAGGGCGGACAGGACGGGCTGGCATCGGTGCTCGGCCCCATCTCGAAGGAACGGATTCTCATGCTGCCGGCCGGCACGTTGCTGGAGGAGGCGCGCACCGCCATGATGCAACACCTGCCCCAGATCCCGGCCGGGACGCGCGTGGCCATGCTGGCCGTGAACGACGACGCCGCGCTGGGCGCCCTGGCGGCGTTCGAGGCCGCGGGTCGCCTGGCCGATGTCGTTGCCGTTGGGCAGAACGCCGACCGCCTGGGCCGCGCGGCCATGGAACGCGCCGATCTGCCCTTCGTCGGCTCCACCAGCTATTCCCCGGAGCTTTACGGCGGCCAGCTCATTGACCTGGCACTGCGGTTGCTGCGCGGGGAGCCGGTACCGCCGGCCGTCTATATCAAGCATTCGTTCGTTTCGGCAGATAAAACCCCCATCGGCAGGTGAAACATGATCGCCCCCACGACTCGGGTGCCCATCATTGAAATGAGGCACATCTCAAAACGGTTCGACGCCACGCAGGCGCTGGACGATGTTTCGCTATCTTTCTATCCGGGCGAAGTCCACGCTGTAATCGGCGAAAATGGCGCCGGTAAGTCCACTTTGATCAAGATCATGACCGGCATTCATCAGCCCGACACAGGCCAAATCCTGCTGGACGGCAAACCCGTGCACATCCGTAACTCCCAGGAGGCGCAGGCGCTGGGGATCGCAGCCATCTATCAGGAGCCGATGGTGTTTCCCGATCTGAATGTGGCTGAGAACATTTTCATCAGCCACCGAGATCGCGGCCCGGTAGTCCGTTGGGGCAAGATGTACGCTGACGCTGAGGCCATTTTGAACGAGCTAGGGGTGCATCTGGATGTGCGCATGCCGGCACGCGGCCTGACGCTGGCCGCCCAGCAAGCGGTGGAGATCGCAAAAGCCATCTCGCTGAAGGTGCGGGTGCTGATCATGGACGAGCCCACCGCATCCCTGTCGCAGCACGAGGTGAGCCAGCTCTTCAGGTTGGTGCGGTCCTTGTGCGCGCAGGGCGTTTCCGTCGTGTTTATCGGCCACCGGTTGGAGGAAGTGTTCGAAATCGCCGACCGCATCACGGTTTTGCGTGACGGCAAATGGATTTCCACGCGGCCCAGGGCCGAAGTCACACACGATCAAGTGATTCGCGATATGGTGGGGCGCGATGTCCAGGATTTCTTCGCCAAGAGCAAGGGTTTGCGCGGCCCGTTGTTGGCCTCCGTGCGCAACCTGGGCAAAGCGGGCGTTTTTCAGGGCCTCAATTTCGACATCTATCGCGGCGAGGTGCTCGGTTTTGCCGGCCTGATCGGCGCGCGGCGCACCGACGTGGCCCTGGCCCTCTTCGGCATCGAGCCGGCCGACACCGGAGAGATCATTTTCGAGGGCAGACCGTGCCACATAAAGTCGCCTGAGGATGCCATGCGGTTGGGAATTGCCTACGCCTCCGAAGACCGCCGCCAGCTCGGCCTGGTGATGCCGATGTCCATCGCCGCCAACATCTCGTTGCCGATACTCCCTGATTACTTGAACCGGCTGGGACTGGTGCGCTGGCGCCAGGAGATCGCAACCGCCGAGCAGTTCCGGCAACGGCTTTCGATCCGCACGCCGTCGGTGTTGGCCGAAGTGGCCCGCCTCTCGGGCGGCAACCAGCAGAAGGTGATGTTGAGCAAATGGCTCAATGTAGGGCCGAAGCTGCTGATCCTCGATGAACCCACCCGCGGCATTGACGTGGGCGCAAAAGCTGAGGTGCACCACATGATCAACGACCTGGCCGCTCAGGGCATCGCGGTGATTATGATCTCGTCCGACTTGCCCGAGGTGTTGGGGATGAGCGACCGCATCCTGGTGATGCGGGAGGGCCGCCAAATGGCGATCTTCGACCGCAGCGAAGCCACTGAAGAACTGATTATGGCCGCCGCCATGGGACAGTACCGTCGGCCCGTAACACAAACCCTCTTGCCAGACCACGAGGTGTCACGATGAAGACGTTGATCAGCCGCTTTCGCCCTGAGCAGGTTCGCACGCTGTTCCTGATCCTGTTGCTGGTCCTGGCGGTGGTGTTCTTCTCCAGTCAGATCCCCGGCTACTTTAATGCCCGGTTCGTCAACCGTATCTCCACCAGCGTGGCCGTGGTAGCGGTGCTTGCGGTCGGGCAAACCCTGGTTTTCCTGACGCGCAACTTTGACCTCTCGTTGGGCTCCATTGTCGGTTTTACTGCGTACTTTGTGGGCCAGCAGCTCTGGCATCATCCCGAGATCCCGCCTGTGGCAGCGGTGCTTCTGGCTATCGGCGTGGGTGCTCTCATGGGGAGCATCAACGGCGTGTTGATCGCTTATGGCCGCGTGCCCTCCATCATCACCACGATCGCCACCCTGGCCATTTACCGCAGCTTTCTGGTGGAATACTCCAAGGCGATCCCCATTACCACCAACAATCTGCCGCGCTGGCTGGTGGACCTGTCCAGGGTCAGCTTGCTGAACATCGGCGAGGTGCAGTTTCGGGTTCTGTTCGTGATCATGCTGGCCGTGGTCATCGTGTTCCAGTTGGTGCTGACCTATTTGCCGTTCGGAAGGCGTTTGTACGCCATCGGCTCCAATCCCGATGCCGCGCGCGTGGCCGGTTTCCCCGCGCAGCGCATGGTTTTCCTGGCCTTTCTGCTCAGCGGTGCGTTGGGGGGGCTGGCCGGATTCATGTTCCTCGGTCGCTACGGCAATGTCACGGTGCTGGCGGGCATCGGTTTGGAGTTCGCTTCTATCGCCGCAGTCGTTGTGGGCGGCGTGAGCAACGCGGGCGGCTCGGGCACGGTGGTGGGTGCGTTTCTCGGTGCCCTCTTTCTGGATCTGCTGGAAAACAGCTTGTTCCGTTGGGCAGTGGTCAGCGAGTTCTGGCGCGATGCGATCCTGGGTGCCCTTATCCTGGCCGCGGTTGCTATGGACTACGTGGTCTTCGGACGCTTGAAGAATCTGTGGGCGCGTGCTGGTCTGAGGTTGCGGACAGAGGACAGCGGCCAAAAAGCGGAAGGGGTTGAATCATGACCACCAGGCAACTGACTCTCACATCCACAGGCGAAGGCCTTTTTTCGACCATCTGGCGGCGGTTGCGCAGCTGGGAAGGCCTCCTGACAGTCCTCCTGGCCGGCATTTTCCTGATCAACAGCCTGCAGGCGCCGGGTTATTTGACCGTCAACAACCAGATCAACCTGTTCATCCTTTCCATCGAGAAGATCATCGTCGCCCTGGTCATGACCTTCTTGATCGTCAACGGCGAGATTGACTTGTCGGTGCCTTCGATCATGGGGCTGGCGGCCTGTTTGACGGCCTTCTTGCACAGGGCCGGTGTGGATTTCGCCACTGCGCTGGTGCTGTCTATGGGGGTGGGCTTGTTGTGCGGGATGTTCAACGGGTTCTGGGTCGCGCGCGTTGGGCTGAACTCGTTGGTGGTTACCCTGGCGACGCAGATCATGTTTCGTGGCCTGGCCCGCGTGCTGTTGGAGGACAAGTCTATCGGTCAGTTTCCGGCGTGGTTCAATCGCCTTGGCCAGGAACGGCTCTTGGGGCCATTCCCGCTTTCGCTGTTGATCTTCTTCGGGCTTTTCCTGCTGGCGCTCGTGATCCTGCAGTACTCGGGGTTCGGTCGCTATGTGTATGTGATCGGCAACAACAAGTTGGTCGCGCGCTACTCGGGTGTCAAGGTGATGCGGGTCAAATTCCTGCTCTACGTGGCCTCGGGGGTGATATCGGCTTTAGCCGGGCTGTTGCTGGCGGCACGCCTGGGCGCGGTGCGCGGCGACCTGGCGCAAGGCTACGAACTGGACATCATCACGATGGCGTTGTTGGGGGGTGTCAGCATCTTCGGCGGGTCGGGCACGCTGTACGGCGTGTTCCTTTCCATTTTGATTATTTTGAACGTGCGCAACGGCATGGGGTTGGCCGGCTTTTCCGGCCATTTCCAGACCGGCGTGATCGGCGTCCTGTTGATCTTTTCCGTTCTGGGGCCAAACCTGATCAACGCGGCCCGCGCGGCGCTGAGACGTCGCCAGTTGCGACGCCAGGCGTCCGCTTGAGCATAAACCCTCAAACGGCTGCGTGCTTCATCAAAGGTAGCCGGTAAGGGAGGGGCAAGGCAGTAGAAAGGAGGGGATGTCCTGGGAAAGACGGTCTGGTGTACAACATCGTTTGTCGCTGTTCGTCCAATCTTCGGTCAGTCTGCATCAAATTACTCACAGGAGGAGATTCACATGAGACTGCAACTCTGGCGTGTTATTGCTCTGCTCACGGTGGTGAGCATGCTCGTTGCTGCCTGTGCGACGCCTACACCGGCCCCCACGCAACCTCCGGCCGCGGCCGCACAGCCTACTGCAGCACCGGCCGTAGAGGCACCCAAGCCGGCCGCACCCACTGGCGTGATCGAGGCGGTGCCTGGCAAAGCGGTGGACATGATCTTGTTGCCGAAGTTTGTGGGCAACAAGGTATTTGAGGAGGCGCACGAAGGTGCGCAAGAGGCGCACAGGGAGCTGGGCAATCCTGGGAAGCTGAGCTACGTTGGGCCGACGGCGGACAACAGCGTAGCTGGGCAGATCGAGATCGTGACGAATGCGCCGGCGCAAGGGGTGAAGGCGCTGATGATCTCCAACAATGCTGGGGATCAGATTGGGCCGGCGGCGCAGAAGGCGCGGGAGGCGGGTCTGACGGTGGTGACGTGGGACTCGCCGATTCCGTCGGCGCAGGGGGAGCAGGTTTTCGTTGCGCAGGTGGACTTCAACGAGACGGGCGTGGTGATGGCGCAGATGGCGCTGGACATTCTGGGGCCTGACGGGGGCAAGTTTGCGATCCTGTCGGCGTCGCCGGATGCGGCGAACCAGAATGCGTGGATTGCGGCGATGAAGGAGGCGCTGAAGGATCCGAAGTACAGCAAGCTTGAGTTGTTGGACATCGTTTACGGCAACGACCAGTCGGAGGATTCCTACAACCAGGCGTTGGCGCTGGTGTCGAAGTATCCCGACATGGAGCTGATCATGGCGCCGACGAGCATCGGCATCGTGGCTGCCTCCAAGGCGATGCAGGACGAGGGGCTGTGCGACAAGGTCAAGGTTTCGGGGCTGGGGTTGCCGTCGGAGATGGTGGAGTACACGTTGAACGGCTGTGCGCCGGAGTTTGCCCTGTGGTCGTTTGTGGACCTGGGCTATCTGACCTACTACACCACCTACCTGATCGCCACCGGCCAGATGGAGGCGAAGGAGGGGGTGCAGTTCGAGGCCGGCCGCATGGGGACGTACACCATCACCAAGGACCCGACCCGCGAGAAGGGCTTGCGCGTGCTGATGGGGCCGTTCACCATCTACAACAAGGACAACGTCACCGGAGGTGCGCCGGCGCCCGCAGCTGCAAAGCCCATCAAGGCGGTGCCTGGCAAAGCGGTGGACATGATCTTGTTGCCGAAGTTTGTAGGCAACAAGGTGTTTGAGGAGGCGCACGAAGGTGCGCAAGAGGCGCACAGGGAGCTGGGCAATCCTGGGAAGTTGAGCTACGTTGGGCCGACGGCGGACAACAGCGTAGCTGGGCAGATCGAGATCGTGACGAATGCGCCGGCGCAGGGGGTGAAGGCGTTGATGATCTCCAACAATGCTGGGGATCAGATTGGGCCGGCGGCGCAGAAGGCGCGGGAGGCGGGTCTGACGGTGGTGACATGGGACTCGCCGATTCCGTCGGCGCAGGGGGAGCAGGTTTTCGTTGCGCAGGTGGACTTCAACGAGACGGGCGTGGTGATGGCGCAGATGGCGCTGGACATTCTGGGGCCTGACGGGGGCAAGTTTGCGATCCTGTCGGCGTCGCCGGATGCGGCGAACCAGAATGCGTGGATTGCGGCGATGAAGGAGGCGCTGAAGGATCCGAAGTACAGCAAGCTTGAGTTGTTGGACATCGTTTACGGCAACGACCAGTCGGAGGATTCCTACAACCAGGCGTTGGCGCTGGTGTCGAAGTATCCCGACATGGAGCTGATCATGGCGCCGACGAGCATCGGCATCGTGGCTGCCTCCAAGGCGATGCAGGACGAGGGGCTGTGCGACAAGGTCAAGGTTTCGGGGCTGGGGTTGCCGTCGGAGATGGTGGAGTACACGTTGAACGGCTGTGCGCCGGAGTTTGCCCTGTGGTCGTTTGTGGACCTGGGCTATCTGACCTACTACACCACCTACCTGATCGCCACCGGCCAGATGGAGGCGAAGGAGGGGGTGCAGTTCGAGGCCGGCCGCATGGGGACGTACACCATCACCAAGGACCCGACCCGCGAGAAGGGCTTGCGCGTGCTGATGGGGCCGTTCACCATCTACAACAAGGACAACGTGAAGTAGCTTGAGGGCGGGGCTTTAGCCGGTCACTCGTTCCGCACAGGCAACCGGCTAAAGCCTCGAACCCGGATCAGATGGAACTGGAGTTGAGGCTTTAGCCGGGCACTCATCCCCCACAGGCAACCGGCTAGAGCCTCGAACCCGGATTATCAGGAGACCGTATGAATTCGAAACAACGCGTCATGGCCGCTTTGACCCGCAAGGGCCTGCCCGATCGCGTCCCACTCCAGTTCGACCTGTGTCGGTCGCTGTTGGAGGAGGCCAGCGCCAAGTATGGCATCCCCGTGCAGTACAACCGATCGTACTACGAAGATGTGACCTACCGCATCTCAGCCAATGAGTTGCGCACCGCTATGGGCAGCGATTGTGTTATCGTCGGCGCAGGGCTGCCTGCCGGCTATGAACATCCGGCCACCGAGGACGGTGGGTTCATCAACGAGTTCGGGATGGTGATGAAGCCGGGTGTACTGTACTACGACGTGGTCGGGATGCCGTTCGCAGGGCCGACCACGCCGGAAGACGTGCGTGCTTTCCCATGGCCTGATCCTCTAGCACCGGGCCGCTACGACAACGCCATCCGGGACATTGCCCGGTTCAAGGACGAATACTTCATCGTCGGCGACCTGGAGCTGACCATGTTCGAGATGGCCTGGCACATGACGGGCTTGGAGAAATTCCTGGTGGACATGAGCACGGGGGAGGAGTACATCGGCGTTCTGCTGGACAAAGTGCTGGAGTTCAGCGCCGGGGTGGGCAAGAAGCTGGTAGAGCTCGGTGTAGACGGCATTTGGACTGGCGATGATTTCGGTGCGCAGAACGGCATGCTGATCTCGCCCCGCATGTGGCGCAAGATCTTCAAGCCGCGCATGGCGGAGCTATGGCAGGAATTGAAACATGCCAACCCTAACCTGCTCATCATGTATCACAGCGACGGCGCCATCGCGCCGATCCTGGATGACCTGATTGAGATCGGGCTCGAGGTGTTCAACCCCGTGCAGCCCAATGTCCCCGGCCACGACCCGAAGGAGTTGAAGAACAAGTTCGGCGACCGCCTGTCGTTCTGGGGGGCCATTGACCAGCAGCATCTGCTGCCGTTTGGCACGCCGGAGGAAGTAGAGGCTGAGGTCAAGGCTAAGATTGAGGTCCTTGGCAAGAACGGTGGTTATATGTGCTCTCCTGCTCACATCGTGCAAGCTGACACGTCGCTGGCGAACGTCGAGGCCTTTATCCAGGCCGTGAAGCGACATGGTGTGTATGCGTGAAAAGGCGTATTGCGTATTGCGTGCCGCATCGATCACGGATTCACCGATCGGGTGTCGTACAAGGTTTGCATGATTGACTGCCGTTGAAGATTTTCGTGATTCGCTTATTCCTGTCGGAGACCGACATGATGATTCAACCAACCGAAAGACAGATCCAAGATGCCTACGCGCTGGCGCGCGAGCGCTACGCCGCGCTGGGCGTGGACACCGATGCAGCACTGGCCCGGCTGGCGGCGATCCCCATCAGCCTGCACTGTTGGCAGGGGGACGACGTGCGCGGGTTCGAGAACCCCGCCGGCGAGCTCACCGGCGGCATTGCGGCTACCGGCAACTATCCCGGCAGGGCGCGCACCGCAGAGGAGCTGCGCCAGGACCTGGACAAAGCGTTCAGCCTGATCCCCGGCCGCCACCGTCTGAACCTGCACGCCATTTATGCGGAGACCGACGGCGCCCGGGTGGATCGCGATGCGCTGCGGCCAGAGCACTTTGCGGGCTGGGTCGCGTGGGCAAAGGAGCGAGGCCACGGCCTGGATTTCAACGGCACTTTCTTTTCCCACCCCAAAGCGGATGACGGCTTCACCCTGGCCAGCTACGATGCGGGCATCCGTAACTTCTGGATTGACCACGCCATCGCCTGTCGGATCATCGGCGAGCATTTCGGCCGCGAGCTGGGCACTCCCTGCGTCACCAACATCTGGATTCCAGACGGCTTCAAGGATACGCCGGCTGATCGGGCGACGCCGAGACGGCTGCTCAAAGATTCGCTGGATCGCATCTTGGCGTATCCCATTGACCGGCGCTACAATCTGGACGCTGTGGAGGGCAAGCTGTTCGGCATCGGGTCCGAGAGCTACGTGGTCGGCTCCCATGAGTTCTACCTGGGCTATGCCGTGGCGAACAAGGTGCTCCTCTGCCTGGACAGCGGCCATTTCCATCCCACCGAGACCATTGCGGACAAGCTCCGGGCCGTGTTGACCTTCCTGGATGAGATCTTGCTACACGTCAGCCGCGGGGTGCGGTGGGACAGCGATCACGTGGTGACGCTGAGCGACGATTTGCAGGCCATCGCGCTCGAGCTGGTGCGCGGGGACTATCTGGGGCGCACGCACATCGGGTTGGACTATTTCGACGCCAGCATCAACCGGGTGGCCGCATGGGTCATCGGCACGCGCAACATGCAGCGCGCCTTGCTGGTAGCGCTCTTGGAGCCACGTGATCGGCTGCGCGACATGGAGCGGAGCGGCGACTATACCGGTCGGTTGGCGCTTCTGGAAGCGCTCAAGGGGATGCCGTTTGGCGCAGTCTGGGATTACTTCTGTTTGCAGCACGATCTGCCCGTAGATACGGCGTTCATGGCGGAGATCAGGGCGTACGAGGCCACGGTGTTGGCGAAACGGTGAGTCGCCTGGTCTGTGGGGAGTCTGTGGGGGGTCCCGGCGGTTGAAACCGCAGCAACCGTTGCAAAGCCTGCCTGCGCAGGCTCCCTCCAGTCGGCGGAGGCCGACTTCGCAACGGTAGCCGTGACTTCCAGTCGCCGGGGATGTGGGTCAGGGGTCGTTGCCCGGCGGTTGAAACCGCGGCAACCGTTGCAAAGCCTGCCTGCGCAGGCTTCCTGGAGTCGGCGGAGGCCGACTTCGCAACGGTAGCCGTGACTTCCAGTCGCCGGGGATGTGGGTCAGGGGTCGTTGCCTGGCTCCCTGGAGTCGGCGGAGGCCGACTTCGCAACGGTAGCCGTGACTTCCAGTCGCCGGGGATGGGGTTGGGGGTCGTTGCCTGGCGGTTGGAAACCGCAGCAACCGATGCAAAGCCTGCCTGCGCAGGCTCCCTGGAGTCGGCGGAGGCCGACTTCGCAACGGTAGCCGTGACTTCCGGTCGCCGGGGATGTGGGTCGGGGGTCGTTGCCTGGCGGTTGGAAACCGCGGCAACCGATGCAAAGCCTGCCTGCGCAGGCTCCCTGGAGTCGGCGGAGGCCGACTTCGCAACGGTAGCCGTGACTTCCAGTCGCCGGGGATGTGAGATCGGAAGGGGAACGACTAAAGTCGTTACTACCAGTCTACCAAGTCGGCGGAGGCCGACTTGGCAACGGTAGCCGTGACTTCCAGTCGCCGGGGATGTGGGTCGGGGGTCGTTGCCTGGCGGTTGAAACCGCAGCAACCGTTGCAAAGCCTGCCTGCGCAGGCTCCCTGGAGTCGGCGGAGGCCGACTTCGCAACGGTAGCCGTGACTTCCAGTCGCCGGGGATGTGGGCTTTCACAAACAAGGATCAATATGCGTTTTCATCTGCTTCACCCGCGCGATCAACTGGTCGCGATCATGAATCGTATTTACCACAACGGCATGACCACCCTGTCGGGCGGCAACCTGTCCATCCGGGACGAAGACGACAGCATCTGGATCACGCCGGCCGGGGTGGACAAGGGCAAGCTGACCCCGCAGGATATCATCTGCGTCAGGCCGGACGGCACGACCGTCGGCCCGCACAGCCCGTCGTCGGAGCTGCCGTTCCATCGCGCTATCTACGAGCAGCGGCCCGACCTGCGCGCCGTTGTCCACGCGCACGCGCCGGCGCTGGTGTCCTTCAGCATCGTTCGCAAGACACCCAACACCAGCATCATCCCTCAGGCGCGGCGGGTATGCGGCCCCGTAGGCTATGCGCCCTACGCGTTGCCCGGCAGCGAGGCGCTGGGCCGGAACATCGCGAACACCTTTGCCCAGGGCTACAATGTTGTCTTGCTGGAGAACCACGGCATTGCGACGGCCGGGCTCGACCTGTTGACCGCGTTCCAACGTCTGGAGACGCTGGATTTCTGCGCCCGCACGCAGCTCAAGGCGATGAGCCTGGGCCCTATCAGCACGTTGACCGAGGAGCAGTTGCTGCCTTTCGACGTGCAGTACAACCTGTTGCCCGAATTCATGCACGGGACCTTCTCCAGCCGGGAGCGCGAGCTGCGCCAGGAAATCGTCCAGATCGTGCACCGGGCTGTGGAACGCTACTTGATGATCAGCACCGAAGGGGTGGTCTCCGCACGGCTGGAGGGCGACAGCTTTCTGATCACTCCCACCGGGTGCGACCGAGGCAGCCTGGATCTGGAGGACCTGGTGCTGATCCGCGATGGCCGGCGGGAGGCGGGCAAACTGCCCAGCCGATCGGTGCGGTTGCATGCCGCCATCTACAGAACCCATCCGGAGATCAACTGCGTCATCACTGCGCAGTCGCCCCACGCGACCGCATACGCGATCAGCGACGTGCGCTTCGATACCCGTACCATCCCGGAGTCTTACATTTTGCTGCGTGACATCCCGATGGTGCCGTATGGGACTCAGTTCCTGGACCCGCAACGGATTGCCGATATGCTATCGGAGGCCACGCCGGTGTTGCTGATTCAGAACGACGCCATCCTGACCACCGGCTCGACCATCCTGAAAGCGTTCGACCGCCTGGAGGTGGCCGAGTTCAGCGCCCGGTCGTTGCTGGACGCGCAGGCGATGGGCAGTCACGTGCCCATCGGAGAGGCCGAAATCGCCGACCTGAAAAAGGCTTTTCGGCTGGCCGAGGAGGATTGAACCCGTGTCTGAGACCGCCGTGTTGGAGCAGTTGGTCGCCTTATCGAACGCGTTAGGGCGGCCGGAGCTAGATTACGTCATCCTGGGCGAGGGCAATACTTCTGCCCGCGCTGATAGCATTGACAGAAACCAGGTTTCTCCGAGAAACCTGGTTTCTGCCGAGGTGCACGCTCCCCCCGGCGCGACTTTCTGGGTGAAGGCCAGCGGCACCGAGCTGCGCACCATCACCGCTGCCGGCTTTGTACAGGTTGCCTTTGAGCCGGTGTTGGCATTGCTACATCGGGAGGGATTGACCGACCAGGAGGTCAAGGCCGGCCTGGCTGCGGCCAAGGTGGATCCGACTGCGCCGGGGCACCCCTCGGTGGAGACGTTGTTGCATGCCTTGTGTCTGCAACTGCCCGGCGTGAACTTCGTCGGCCACACCCACCCGACCGCCGTGAATATGCTGACGTGCTCCCGGGGCTTTTTCGATGCTTACGCCGGCCGTCTGTTCCCGGATGAGATCGTGTTGTGCGGGCCGGCCCCTGTGCTGGTGCCGTACACCGATCCCGGCGTGCCCCTGGCGCGCGAGGTGTGGGCGCGCATCCAGCAGTATATCGAGCAGCACAACGAACAGCCCAGGGTGATCCTGATCCAGAACCACGGGCTGATCGTCCTGGGCAGCAGCGCTCAGCAAGTGCTGGATATCACCGCAATGGCGGTGAAAACCGCGCGCATCCTCCTGGGGACCTTTGCGGCCGGTGGGCCGCACTTCATGTCCGACCGCGATGTCGCGCGCATCCACACCCGGCCGGACGAGCTGTATCGCCGGCAGCAGTTGGGGCTAGAAGCGGGAGAGAGAGCGTGCTGAATCGTTTTCCGGTCGTCGTCGGGGCTGACGCGCTCGACGAGTTTGTGGCTTATTGTCGGACGCGAGGCCTGACTTGTTTTGCCCTCATCGCCGACGCCAACACCTATCGTGCCCTGGGCGCCCGCGCCGAGGCGGTCTTGCGCGGCCAGGGCTGGGATGTGCGGACCGTGCGGCTGATGGGCGACGACATCATCGCCGACAGCCGCTATGTGATGCAAACACTGTTGGGGCTGGATCATACCCCGCGCACCTTCCTGGCGGTGGGATCGGGCACTATCACCGATATCACGCGCTTCGTCAGCCATCGCATGGGGCAGGAGTTCATCTCGCTGCCCACCGCGGCTTCGGTGGACGGCTATACGTCGGTCGGTGCACCCATGGTGATCGCGGGCGAGAAGGTCACCGTGCCCTGCCATGGCCCCAGCGCCGTGTTCGCCGACCTGCCCACGCTGGTCGCTGCCCCTGGGCCGTTGACCGCGGCCGGGCTGGGCGACATGCTGGCAAAGTTCACCTCCATCGCCGACTGGGAACTGGGCCATCTGCTGTGGGATGAGCCGTTCGATGCTGCGATTGCGGCCCGTTCGCGCAAGGCCGCCGGCGACTGCGCGGCCCAGGCCGAAGCCATCGCCGAAAGAAGCCCCGATGGCATCCGCACGTTGTTCATGGGCCTTGTCGAATCGGGCCTGTGCATGCTGGATTTCGGCGAGACGCGGCCCGCGTCCGGTTATGAGCACCACATGTCGCACTTTTGGGAGATGAAGCTGCTGCGCGAAGGCCGGCCTTCGCTGCTCCATGGTGCCAAGGTCGGCCTGGGGGTGCTGGTCAGCGCAGCGCGCTACGCGGCCGTGCGGGACATGTCGCGGGCCGAGGCCGCCGCGCGCCTGGCCGCCGCGCGCCTGCCTGAGCTGGCGACGGTCGCCGGCCAGTTGTGTGCTGCCTATGGTCCGATTGCCGAGAACCTGCTGGCGGCCCAGGCGCCGTTCTTGCAGATGACCGATGACGCGTTCGCTGCACTCAAAGCTCGCGTGCTGGAGAATTGGGATCGCATCCGGGCCATCGCCGCTACTGTTCCGCCCCCAGCCGCCATCGCGGGTTGGCTGCGCCGGGCCGGCGGGCCGGTGACCCCGGAGGAATTGGGCCTGAGCGCCGAGGAGTATGCTCAGGGAATCGCGTGCGCCAGCTACTATCGTCCACGTTTCACCGTGGCGAAGTTGAGCCAGTTGTTGGGGATCGCGTGATGGCCTACCTGCCCCCTGACCCCCTCCTTCAAAAAGAGGGGGAACACATCTCTCTTCTCTCCTCTGAGGAGAGGAAGGCTGGGGGGGTGAGGGCCCGTCCCACGCACCTCTACGACGGTTACATCTTCGACCTGGACGGCACGACGTTCCTGGGCGACGCGCTGCTGCCCACTGTGGCCGAGACCATCGCCACCTTGCGCCAGGCCGGCCGGCGGGTCGTCTTCCTGTCCAACAATCCGACCCACACCCGAGACGACTACGCAGCCAAATTGGACCGTCTGGGCTTGAAGGTGGCCGCGTCAGAAATCATCCATTCGTCGCTGGTGATGGTGAACTTCCTGCGCCGCCGGATGCCCGGCGCACGGCTGTTCGTCGTGGGCGAAGACCCGTTGAAGGCCGAGTTGCACGACGCCGGGTTCGAGCTGACCGAAGAGCCCGGTCGCATCGAGGCGGTGATCGCCAGTTTCGACCGCACCTTCACCTACCACAAGCTGCAGGTGGCGTTCGACGCCATCCGGGCCGGTGCGCGGTTCTTCGCCACCAACGCCGATCGCTTTTGTCCGGTGCCGGGCGGCGGCCAGCCCGATGCGGCCGCGATGATCGCCGCCATCGAAGCATGCACCGGCAAGCAGGTGGAGGCGGTGGTGGGCAAACCGTCGGTCTACACCATCGAGGCCATCCTGGACCTGTTGAATCTGCCGGTCGAGCGCTGTATCATTACCGGCGATCGGCTGGAGACCGATGTGGCGATGGGGCTGAACGCAGGAATGGACGCTGCGCTGGTGCTTACCGGCGCGACCCCGGCCGCGGCGCTGGCCACTTCGCCCATTCGGCCCACCTATGTGCTGGAACGGCTGGCGGATCTGCTGCCGGCGGGACTTTCTCCGGAATCGAGGCTTTAGCCGGTCTGGTTGTCAGCGAGAGAAACCGGCTGAAGCCTCGATTCCAGAATTGATGAATATTCACTCTAAATGAGGACACGGAGATACATACATGCCCGATAAACTCGACCTCTACCGCCAGGGCCGGCCGCCGACCGAGCGCGTCACCCGCCTCTGGCCGCTGCATGGCGCCGGGCTGGAAAACCTGGGCGTGGATGGCAAGCCCGTCACCCGGCCGCTGCCGCCGTTGGCCCCTGACGAGCTGCTGGTTCGGCACGACGCCTGCGGCCTGTGTTTTTCCGATATCAAGGTGATCCGCCTGGGCCAGGAGCACCCGCGCATTTTCAAGGATATCAAGACCGATCCCGTGGTGCTGGGCCACGAGGTCAGCCTGACGGTGATTGAGGTGGGCGAGCATCGGCGCGACCAATATCGGCCGGGGGATCGGTTCATCGTCCAGGCGGAGATCTACAAGAACGGGGTTGGCCTGGCTTATGGCTACATGCTTCAGGGCGGGTTGTCGGAGTACGCGATCATTGACGATCGCATCCTGAACGGCGACGACGGCAATTACCTCATCCCGGTGCAACCGGGTACGGGTTACGCGGAGAGCGCGCTCACCGAGCCGTGGGCCTGCGTCACCGCGGCGTATGCGCTGCGCTATCGCGAGGGGCTCAAGGCTGGGGGGACGGCGTGGTTCGTGGGTCAGGGATCAGGGGTCAGGGGTCAGGAGACAGGGGCCAGGGGGTATACGATCAGTGCGGGGTTCGAGGCGGAGGCGCACCCGGCGCGGGTGGCGTTGACCGATGTGCCGGCGTCGTTTGCGCAGTGGGTGCGGGCGCGAGCGGTCGAGCTGGGCGTCGAGGTCCTGGAGTTCCCGCTGACAGAGGTGCCTGTCGGCTTTGTGGCCGATGATATCGTGGTGCTGGCCCCTACACCGGAGCTGATCGAGGCGGTCAGCCCGCATCTGGCCGACTTCGGCATCTGCGCGTTGATCGGTGACGCGCCCATGACGCGCAAGGTGAACGTGGACATCGGCCGGATACATTACAACCGTTGGGTCTACGTTGGCGGCCGTGGGCCGGATATCGCCGCCGCCTACAGCGCAGTGCCGGTCCGCTCTGCATTGAAAGCCGGCGGCCGGGCGTGGTTCATCGGCGCGGGTGGCCCCATGGGCCGGATGCACGTCCAGCGCGCCATCCAGGTGGGAGCGCCCGCGGTCATCCTCTGCACCGACGTGAGCGATGCGCGCCTGCAAGACCTGTACGATACCTACGCGGCCGAAGCGGCTGCCAGGGGGATCGAATTCCTGTGCCTGAATCCCATGGACCGGGAGGCGTATGAGGCAGTCATGGCCCGCTTCGGGGCTTCTCCGTCCTCCCAAGAGGGAAGCCGGGAGGGGGGTGGCTTCGACGACATTATCGTGTTGGCGCCGGTAGCCGCGCTGGTGGAAGAGGGCGCCGGCTGGTTGGCCCCGCGCGGGGTGATGAACATCTTTGCTGGCGTGGCGCGCGGGGTGACGGCAGCTCTGGACCTCAGCGACGCGTATCTGCGCGATGTACGTATCATCGGCCATTCGGCCTCCAGCATCGAGGATTTGCGTTTCATGTTGCACCAGGCCGAGACCGGCGCACTGTCGCCCAATCGGTCGGTGGCCGCCATCGGCTCATTGGAGGCGGCCCGCGACGGGATGCAAGCAGTGATGGAAGCCCGTTTTCCCGGCAAGGTGGTCATCTACCCGCACATCAAACCGCTGCCTTTGACCGCTATCGCCGACCTGAAGGACGTCTTGCCCACCGTCTACGCCAAACTGAAAGACGGTCGCGAGTGGACCAACGAGGCCGAGGCGGAGTTGTTGCGGGTGATGTTGAAGTAACGTACTCCGTAGTGCGTATTGCGTACTACACATATTACGTATCTCCCTGCGCACAAGGCATGTTACGCAATACGCAATACGCAATATGCAGTACGCAATACGCAGTATGAAGTAACCAATACGTAACGCAAGGGTGAACACGCTATGTCATACACACTGACCGACCGCGTTGCCCTGGTTACCGGTGGCGCGCAGGGGCTGGGCCAGGCGATCTGTCTGCGTCTGGCGCGCGAAGGTTGTCATGTCGTAGTGGCCGACATCAAGTTGGAGCAAGCTCAGGCGACGGCCGACCTGGTGATGCAACAAACCGATCGCCGGGCGATTGCCGTTTTCATGGACGTGACCGATGAGGCCTCGGTGGTCGCCGGGTTCGCCCGCTGCATGGCCGAGTTCGGCCGGCTGGATATCATGGTGGCCAATGCAGGCATCCTGATCTCCGGCGCAATCACCGAGTTTCCGGCCGAGAAGTGGCGCGCGGTGATGAACGTAGACCTGTTCGGTTACTTCCTGACTGCCAGAGAAGCGGCCAGGATTATGGTGGCCCAGAGGTCCGGCGTCATCATTCAGATCAACTCCAAGTCGGGCAAGAAGGGCAGCTACAAGAACTCGGCCTACGCGGCCAGCAAGTTCGGCGGCATCGGCCTGACGCAGAGCCTGGCTTTGGAACTGGCCGAATACGGCGTGCGCGTCAACGCCATCTGCCCGGGCAACCTGTTGGACTCGCCGTTGTGGAATGAGGGGCCGAACGCGTTGTTCAAGCAATACGCGCGCAATCAGGGGCTCACCGAAGAGCAGGTGCGGCAGAAGTACATAGACCAGGTGCCCATGAAGCGCGGCTGCACCTACGACGACGTGTGCAACGTGCTGGTCTTCCTGGCCTCTGACCAGGCCAGCTACATGACCGGCCAGGCGATCAACGTCACGGGCGGACAGGAGATGCGCTGAGCCTTGGGCCTGGACCGGAGCCGGCCTCAAAGGCCCAGGATGGCGTGTGCGATGGCCTGCGGCAGGCCGTGCAGGAGTGCCGGCGCCACGACGCTGCCGCTCTTCTCTCTGACGAAGCCGAAAACCAGGCCGGCGAAGAAGGTCCACAGGCCCCACCACCACATCGGCTGCCAGTGGCCGGCCACCAGGCTGCCCAGGTTGAGCATGTGCATCAGGCCGAACAGGCCGGCCGAGATCGCGACGCCCCAGCCCCAGGCGACACCGAAAAACTGGAACGGCTTGCCGAACGCGGCGTTCAGCCTTGACTGGATGTAGCCGCGGAACAGGAGTTCCTCGCCCGCGCCGAGAAAGCAGACGTAGAAGATCAGTGCGGAGAGGGCATTGCCCATTCTGGCCGGCGCGAGCTGTCCCCAAAGGGCTATGGGCAGGAAGACGACAAGCGAGGCCCCCTTTGCGTCCGCCGTCGGTTTGTTTCTCAGCAGCCAGCCGGAAGCCAGGAGAGCGGCGATCTGAGCACCTGCCAGGATGAACGATCCGTCCCGCCCCCTGTAATCCACAAACCCGCTGACGGCGCTGGCCAGTGCCACCGGGAGAAACGCAGTCACTGCGATGTCCAGGTGGTACGTGACGGGGCGCAAAGACAGGCCGTAGGCTGCCAGGTTCCTGCGAGCCGCCGTCAGCACCAGCACAGGCACACCGGCCATCACAACGTACTCGGTGAAAGGCCGATCCAGGACCTGCCTCTGCCACTGGCCGACCGGGGACAGGCTCACCAGCACGACCAGCAGCAGGGTGAGGCTGAACACGACGGCGACATCGAGAAGTGCGCTTGCCTTTTGCATCTTTCTTTGCGGCGAGCCGATTGCCGTCCAGAAGGTCAACCCCGACATGATGGGCCTGTAGCCGTCGGAGCGACTTCCAGGCTGTTGCACACCGGGCTCCCGGAGGCGACGGCAACGGTGGCCACTCCCCCGATCACGAGGCCTTGTACCACGGGAGCAGGTCGTCTGTCAAGCTGCTGATGTCTGCCCCCAACGTGAAATGCACCCGGCCATCCTCCTTGCGTTGCTAATCCCTGCCCTTCATGCTACAATCAGCGGCAGTAGATGGCAGATGGCAGATGGCTGATGGCAGATGGCTGATGGCTGATGGCAGATGGCAGATGGCTGATGGCTGATGGCAGATGGCTGATGGCAGATGGCTGGCCGGTAGCCGTAATTCGCAATTCGTGATTCGCCGACTCGCTGATTCGCCATTCGTGATTCGCTGATTCGCTGATTCGCCATTCGTGATTCGCCATTCGTGATTCGCTGATTCGCCATTCGTGATTCGCTGATTCGCCGATTCGCAATGGGCACACTCAATCCCAACATCCCCAACTCCGAACTGACCGCGGCGCTGAATGCCGCTGCCGCGCGCATGAAGCGGATGGGCCGGCCTCTGCTGACCCCGGCGCTGCTGCTGTTGACCTTCTGCCAGGAGCCGGGCAGCGCAGCGCATCGGTTGCTGGCCAGCCTGGCCGCGGAGCGCAGCTTTCGCCTGGAAGAGCTGGCAGCCTCCGCCGAGGCGTTGGCGCGGGCTGCTCCCGGCCTGAATGCCGACTTTGCGTTCGTAGACGCCGCAGGCCGTTCGGTGCCTATGTCGTCCGAGATGGTGATCGTGCTCGACGAGGCGCGCAGCATCGCAGAGGCCAGCGGTGAGTCGCAGGTGGGCACTGAACACGCCCTGGGCGGCCTGGCCGAACGGGGGGTGGGCACTGCGGGTATTTTGCGGCGCTACGGCATCTCACGCGAGACCCTGGCGTCCCGGCTTGCCAGCCAGGCCCAGATCAAGCGCGGGTCCGGACAGGATCAGGTGGCGCAGGCCAGGGGGGGCGAGGCTGTACCCGTCTACGTGCGCCAGGACCTGATGAATGACTTGCTGGGACTGCTGGCGCTGGCCAACCATCGTCATGTGATCCTGGTGGGCGATCCGGGGGTAGGCAGGCGCTCGTTGGTGCAAGGGCTGGCGTTGCTCATGGCCGAGGGCAAAGGGCCGGCCGGGTTGCGCAATCTGGTCACCGTGTCCGAACACGCACTGTTGACCGACGCGGAACGGGCAGTGAGCACTGCATTGGCGCAGGCACAGGACGGCATCCTGTTCATCCCCAATGTGGAACGCTTCTTCAGCGGCGCCAGCGCCAACGCCGAGTTCCCCAAGGCCACCCGGGCAGTTCAACGGGCCATGCTGAACCTGCGGCCGGTGGTCATCGCCTCCACAACCGACGCAGCCTGGAACGATCGCCTGGCCGGCGACAGCATCGTGCGCGAACATACTCATCGGCTGCGCGTATCCGAGCCCACGGCAGATGAGACGGTGGCTATTCTGAAGGTGCACAAGCCGCGTCTGGAGCACGACTACGGGGTCATCATCACCGACGGTGCGCTTCCGGCAGCGGCGACCATGGCTAAGCGCTATGTGGCCGGCATGCCGCTCCCGGCGTCGGCGCTGGCCGTGCTCCACCGGGCCGGCGCGCTGCTTAAGCTGGCGCGTCAGGCCCACGAGGCCGCCGCAGCGGACGTCAAAGCCCAGCCCCCCGACACGGTCCTGGACGCAGACGACGTGGCCGTGGCGGTCAGCGTGATGACGGGCATCCCGGTGAGCAAGTTGGGGCTGGACGAGCGTGCCCGTTACGCCCGCATGGTTGAGGCGCTGCACCAGCGCATCATCGGCCAGGAGGAAGCGGTGCTGGCGGTCAGTCGCGCGGTGAAGATCGCGCGCGTGGGGTTGAAGGACCCCAAGCGGCCCATCGGCTCCTTTCTCTTTCTGGGCCCCACCGGCGTGGGCAAGACCGAGTTAGCCAAGGCGCTGGCCGAGTTCATGTTCGGCACCGAGGACGCCATGGTGGTGCTGGACATGACCGAGTACCAGCAAGATCACACCGTCAACCGGCTGATCGGCGCGCCGCCGGGCTATGTGGGCTACGAGGCGGGCGGCCAGCTCACCGAGAAGGTGCGCCAGCGGCCGCATACCGTGGTGCTCTTCGACGAGGTGGAGAAGGCGCACCCACGCGTCCTCGACGTGTTGCTGCAGATCATGGAGGAGGGCCGGTTGACCGACGCCCAGGGTCGCGTCACCAGCTTCAGCGAGACGGTGATCATCCTGACCAGCAACATGGGCTCCGAGTACCTGGACAAGCCGTTCATGACCGACGAGATGCGGGAGCAGGTGATGGCGGTGGTGCGTGCAACGCTGCGGCCCGAATTCCTCAACCGGTTGGATGAGATCATCATCTTCCTGCCGCTGACGCAAGATCAACTGCGCCAGATCATGCTTCTGCTGTTGAAAAAAGAGGCTAAGATGCTGGCCGCGCAGGGGGTGACGTTGGAGCTGAGCGAGGAGGCCGTGACATGGCTGCTGGCGCAGAACGATCATCCTGAATGGGGCGCGCGGCCGTTGCGCCGGATCATCCAGAAGCAGCTACGGGAGCCGCTGGCCGATTGGCTGCTGAACGCTGCGCCTGCGGCCGGCGCGAAGGTAGCGGTGGACGCTGGGGACGGGGGGTTGATCTTCAAGTACACGTGATGTTATAATTGCAGCATGTGAGGAGGTTGGCATGGCATCTCCGTTTCCCGGCATGGATCCCTATCTCGAAGGCGACATGTGGCAAGAGTTCCACGAGACCCTGGCTGGTGCGATTCGTGCCCAGTTGTTGCCTTTGCTTGCCCCGAAGTACGTGGCGCTCCTGGCGAAGCGCTACGTGATTGCGCGCCCTACGCTGAGCATCTTCGGGCTGCCCCCTGAGCGCGTCTTCTACCCCGACGTTCATGTCGTGGCGCCCCCCGACCGTTGGCCGGTCAGAATGGCCGGTGGTGCAGGGGCGGTTATCGCCGAACCGGTCCTGGAATTGCCCAGCCCGATCCCCGAAGAGGTGCCGCTGACCAGTGTGGAAGTGCGAGATGTCGCCCAGCGTCGCCTGGTCACCCTGATCGAGATCCTTTCGCCGGTGAACAAGCAAGGGGAAGGCGCGCGCGAATACGACCGACGGCGCATTGAGCTGCTGGAAACCACGGCCACGCATCTCATGGAGCTCGATCTGTTGCGCGGCGGGCAGCGGATCGAGCTCTGGGGCGAGCCACCGCCCGCTCACTACTACGCTTATCTGAGCCGCATGGAACGCCGGCCATATACGCAGATCTGGCCCATATCGTTGCGCGAGCCGCTGCCCACCCTGCCCGTGCCGCTCCTGCCTCCCGACCCCGACGTGCCTCTCGACCTGCAGGCAGCCGTTCGGGCCTGTTTTGACCTGGTCGGCTACGAACGTCTGCTGGACTATACTGCGCCCCCGCCTCCGCCCGAGCTGTCGGCCGAGGATGCCGCCTGGGTGGATGAGGTGCTGCGCGCAGCCGGTTACCGGCCCGCACAGTAGCGGCAGAGGATTACAATTCTTGACCGACGCTTACGTGCCAGGCACTCTGCAAGATGCCTGGCACGTGAATACGTTAGAGCGCCGCGATCAACCCCGCCAGCCCTGCCAGCGCGATAACTGCGCACGTCTGCGGGATCCCCAGCACCGGCACCAGCAGCGTCGCGCCCAGCAGCGCGGCCAGGCAGCCGCCCAGCAAGTCGGCGCCGTAGAGCGCCCCCGCTGCCGAGCCGTCGGTTGCCGGGTCGGACCCTTCTTTGGCATCTGCCCCGGGCCCGCTCACGGCCCGGTCGGCCGCGTACAGCCTGACCGCCAGCGGGAAGATCGCACCCCCCAGGCAGCCCGCGATCAGTGCCACGAGCGGAAACACAGGCGCCGGCAGGCGGATGCCGGCCGTCAGCAGCAGGGGGAAAAGGCCCCCGCCGAGCGCTGTGCCGGCCAGGGTTCCCGCCATTGCCAGGTTTACCTGTCTCTGTGACGCTGCCCGACCTGCCCCGGCAGCTCTCCTCAGCCAGCCGTTTGCCGTCCTTCCGCCCAGCACCAGCCCGGCCATGTAGGCGGTCACGATCAGGCTGACCTGGGCATAGAGGTAACCGTGCACCACCTGGAACGCGAAGAGGATCACCACCTCGAACAGCATCCCCGCAAAACCGGCGCACGCGACTGCGATGGCCGCGCGCCATAACCGTTGCCTCCGCGCCAGCGCGGCCAGCAGTGCGAACGGGATGCCAAGCCACCACAGGTTGATCAGCCCCGCGCCGGCCAGCACCCGCCGCAGGTCGGGGTAGATCATGGCAGCCCACAGGGCCTGGGCATAGTAGTAGCTGATGGGGTAGAGGTCCCGGTTCAGCCGCACGCCGCTGGCTCCGTCCAGTGCCTGCCTAACGGCTGTGAACCGGTCGGTGGTGAACAGGTACTCGATGTACGCCGGCGTGACCCAGCGCGTCTGCACCTCGCGCTCCCGCAGGCGTGCAGCGAGCAGGCCGGGATCGGACATCAAGGGCTGTTTTGAGGCGAGGAAGATGTTCCGCTCGCCGGGCAGGACCAGCAGATGCGGGTAGACCGCAGCCAGGGTGCGATCAACGCTGGCGTTGCGCTGAAGCAGCTCGGGGCTCCAGTAGTTCTCGGCCGAAGGCAACGTCAGCGCCAGGATGCCGCCGGGCTGCAAGATGGCGCGTACCTCCCGGAAGAACTCCGCCGTGTAGAAGCGGTTGAGCGCGCCGGTGACCGGCTCGGGAAGGTCGAGGATGACGACGTCGAACGCGTCGGCCGTTGTCTTCACGTAGAGCCGGCCGTCAGCCGCGATCAGCCGGACACGAGGGTCCTGCAGGACGGCGGCCTGGTCGGGGGGCAAGTAGGTGAGGGCTGCGCGGATCAGCAGGGGGTCGAGCTCGACGTAGGTGACGCGTTCGACGGGGTGTTTGAGGATCTCGCGCAGGTCTCCTGCGACCCCGCCGCCCACCAGGAGCACGCGGCCGGGGCTGGGGTGCATGAGCAGCGGCAGGTGAACTACTTCCTCAGGTGTCGTCCCCTCGGTCTCGAAGGCCAGGAGGCCATCGGTGTAGAAAATGCGTTGCGACCCGCGCGCTTCAACGGTCAGGCGGCCGTAAGGTGAATCGGCGGCGAAGACCAGGTCGCGCCACTGCCAGCGGAGGGTGGCCCAGTTCAGCCCGCGGCCGAACAGCAGGGCTGCGGGCAGCAGCGCGCAGAGCAGGAGGGGGGCGAAGCGCCCGGCGGCGCGGCTGCGGAAGGCGCCGGTGCCCTGTTCATCGGCGTGGCCGTCTCTGCCCCAGAACCATAGCCCTGCGGCAGCTACGAGGTCGGCCGCAGCGACCAGGAGGGCGGTCTGCCACGGGTTGAGCCAGCGGATCAGCGCGAAGCTGAAGAGCGCGCCGCCGGCCACAGCGCCGAGGCTCTCCCAAACATACGCCTGCCCTGCGGCGACGCCTTGCGGGCCGGCAAGTCTCACCCCGGCGGTAAACAGGGCGCCCGCCAGCAGGCAGATCGGCGCCAGGAGCAATCCCACCGTCGCAGACATGGGGCCGAACTCGACCAGCGCGCCCGGGGCGACGGCCATGAGGGCACGGCTGGCTCTCGTTGCGGCCAGAGTAGTCGGCAGCATTAGACCCAGCACAGCCAGGCCGATCGCTGCGGTGCCGGGGCTGGGCCGGACAAAGGCCGGCAACCTGCTCAGCCCCCACGCCCCCGCTGCCCCCCACGCCATCCAAGCGGCCAGGATCAGGCCGTACAGGAGCTCGTTGCCGTAGAAGACTGCGACCAGGTCGCGCATCAGGATGAGCTGGCTGACGGTGGCTGTCAGGCCGATGGCGACGAAGAACGTCCGGCAGTGCCAGGGCGTCAGCTTAGGGTTCATCTTCCCCGAACACTATCGCTGTGAAGGAGTACAGGTGTGCCCCTTCCTGCCAGCATCCGCGCGCCAGGCCGGCTTTCAGGCAGAGATTCTCCAGAAACGCCTCCCGGTTCCAGCCTTCCTGCACCGGCACTTGGGGCAATAACACCCCCTGCCGGCCGTCCTTGGCGATCAACAGGCCGTGGGTGCCCACCTGGATGGCGTTCACGTCGGTCAGCCGACGCAACGGCGATAGCACCGAGATCTCAACCCGCATCTGCTCCAGCTCTGCCGACGTGAGCTTGGGGAAGCGCACGTCGGACACTGCGGCCGCTACCGCCATCTCCTGCACGACGCGATACAGGGGCAAGTCGGCCCGCATGTGGCCGATGCACCCTCGTAACTGGCCGCCCCTGGTCAGGGTGACGAACGCGGCCGCGGGCCGCAGCAGCACGGGATCGGTCACCGATACGACTGGGGTCCGACCCTCCTGCAGATAGCCGGCGATGGCCGAGCGTGCCATCTGCAGCAGAGCTATCCGTTGCTCTGTGGAGAGCTGGGGCGGTTCGTAATGCCACAGCATAACGGCACCGTAGCCCACCACCTGCGTCTTGTCTCTTGCAGCGACGTCGCCCGAATTGGCGTACCCCAGTACGGTGACCGTCTCGGCACCCAGTTGCTGCGCCGCGTGCATCACGGCCAGGACGGCGCTTTCGCTGCAGGCGCAGGTGAGCAGGTTGGGGATCTTCTTTTTCATGTTGGCCGCGATGGCGCGGCGTACCGCAGTAGGGTCTCCGGTTTCGATGGCGCTGAGGGTCTCGCCGTCCACCGCCAGCGCGTCCACGTCCGAGGGGTAGTGCGACAGGTCGGTACTGGCGATCAGCACGCCGCGGCGGCCCGCCAGCGTCCGGGCCAGCGCGTCCCCCAGCGCCCGGATGACCGTCTCGTCTTCGGTGCCGATCAGCACCGGCACGATGCGGCAGCCCGGGCAGACGCGCTGCAAGAACGGCAGCTCGATCTCGATGACGTGTTCGCCCTCGTGCGCATCGGGATCTGCGACGATGCGAGGGTCGGCGGCCATGAGCGCGGCCGCCAGGTCGGCATCCACCTCCACGACCCCCAAGGGCGTCTGGAAGCCGCCGGCAGGATAAACGGCGACGGGGTTGGAGATGGGCGGCGCGTGGTCGGCCGCGACGATGACCGCCACGTCGTACGTTCCCCGGGTCAACTGCTGGAACCCCATGGCCGCGACCTGGCCGGAGTAGAGGTATCCGGCATGGGGCACGATCAGCCCCAGGGGTGCTCCGTCCACCGGCTGCGCTTCGGCCAACATGGCGTCCACCGTGCGACGCAAGGTCTCGGCATCGCCGGGATACCAGGTGCCGGCAAAGGCGGCAGGCCGGACCCTGGCGCTTTGCGGGGTAGCCGGGGCAGCCAGCAGGGCCGTGGGCCCCGGGCTCGGGGCGGCAGGCGGACTGGCTTCCTGGGCGGGCCGTGCAGCGCACCCCGCCAGCCCGGCAAAAAGGGCCAGGATCAAGCACATGCGCGCAATGGTCGTGATAGACATAGTCGTTGTTACTGGCGATGACTTTTTGGCTTGCGGCGGCCCGACGCCGCTTTCCACCGGGGCGATCGCAAAGCGGCGCTACGCGCCGCAATCCAAAACCGACCGCGGCGATCGCAAAGCGGCGCTACGCGCCGCAATCCAAAACCGGGCGGGGCAGTTTCAGCCCCCGGCGGGAGTCCCCTGCAGCTCCCAGACCCCCGGGATGTTGGCGCCGCAGTAGGCGCAAACACCTCCCTCGACGCGATAGGCCGTGACGGCAAACCCCTGGCGCTCGATGATCGGCCGGCCGCATGAGGGGCAATAGGTGTGGTTGGCGGCATGGCCCGGCACGTTGCCCAAGTACACGAACTTCATCCCCTCATCCAGGGCGGCCTCCCTGGCCTTTTCCAGGGTCTCGACCGGCGTCGGCGGGAGGTTGGCCAGTTTGTACTGGGGGTAGAAGCGGCTGAAGTGCAGCGGTACATGTGGGTCCACCTCGCGGGCCAGCCAGCGCGCCAATGCCCGCAGTTGCTCCAGGTTGTCGTTCAACGTGGGCACCACCAGGTTGACGATCTCTAGGTGCACGCCGCTTTCGTAAATGATGCGGATGGCTTCCAGCACCGGCTTAAGCTCGCCCCCGCACACCTGGCGGTAGAACCCTTCGTCGAAACCCTTGAGGTCAATCTTGATGGCATCTACCGCCTGGCACAGCTCTCGCAGCGGCTCCGGGTTGATGTAGCCGGCCGAGACGACCACGTTGCGCAATCCGGCCGTTCGTGCCAGCCGGGCACAGTCCAGCATATACTCGAAGAAAACCATCGGCTCCGAATAGGTGTATGCGATGACCGGCGCGCGGTACCTCACCGCGGATTGCACCACCATCTCCGGCGGCAGGTCGGCGTTGTCGGTTTCTTCGGGCGGGAACTGGGAGATGCTCCAGTTCTGGCAATAGAGGCATCGGAAGGAGCACCCTGCGGTCGCCAGCGAGAATGTGGCTGCCGTGGGCAGGAAATGGTAGAACGGCTTCTTTTCGATGGGGTCGACGTGGACGGCACAGGGGTTGCCGTAGACCATCGAGTAGAGCCGGCCCCCGCGATTCTCGCGCACCCGACAGGTGCCCCGCTGGCCGTCGGCGATGATGCAGCGATGAGGACAGAGGCCGCACTGGACGTAGGCGCCCGTGTGTGGGATGTGGCAGTACGAGACGGGCAGCGGTTCTTCGACGGGCTGGTGACAGGCCTGGCAGTTGAGCGAACCGGTGCCCACAAAGGAGCTGTAGTAACGGGCCTCTACGGCCCAGCGGTTCGGCGGCGAGACAGGGAGGCTCTCGCCGGGGCCTTCAGGCACCCGTTCCCACCACGCGCGACCGCTGAGCCCGGCCGCCACGCTCAGACCGCCCACGGCGGCCGCGCCGGCGCAAAAGAGGAATCGCCGTCGTGTGACCCTGACCATGCGTCACCTCAGGCATCGTCCCGCTCGTGAACCCTTGATAAGTATCGCGCAAAATCAGAATCCGTGCAAGGTGGTCAAGCGCACCGTCCGGAGCAGCCACGGCAATCCGGCGAAGGCGAAAAAGATGAGGAGAAAGCCGGCCACGGCCCACGCGGCCAGCCGTGCCCCGCGCCAGCTCCGCAGGTCGCGCAGGTGCAGGAAGAGCAGGTACCACAGCCAGGTGATCAGCGCCCAGGTCTCCTTGGGGTCCCAGCCCCAATAGCGGCCCCAGGCCTCCTGCGCCCAGATCGCGCCCGACAGGATGCTCAGAGTGAGCCAGGGCAGGCCCCAGGCCACGGAGCGTTCTACCGCGCGTTCGGCATCCTGGTCAGGGGACGGTCTTTTATTATTGTTGTTTGCCCGGCGAGCTCTGAGCAGTTGGGGGAGGGCCAGCCCTGCCGCGACCCCGCAGGCACCGTAGCCGATAGCCGCGCTGGTCACGTGCACCTGGAGCCACACCGATCGCAACGCAGGCAGCAAGGGGTGGATAGCGCGTTCTGCCTCGGGCCGAGTGGCGGCGTAGACAGCCACCGCCAGCACAACTCCCAGCACAGTCGCGTTTTCCACGGCTCCCGATCGGCCGGCTGCGTAAGCATCGCGCCACAGCCCTCGCTGCAACAGATGCACGCCCAGCGTGGCCCAAACGAAACACAGGGCGAACTCATAACGGTTGGTCAGGGGCCAGTGGCCGGCGTTCAGCCCGCGCGCGATCAGCCCTGCGGTGAACGCGGCCCAGGCCAGGGAGGTCGCTGCCAGCGACCCCAGGTCGAGCCAGCGCGCCGGCCGCAACGCGACTGCGACGCTGCCGGCCAGCGCGATCCATAGCAGAAGATGGGCAAACCAGAACCCGTCCATAACCTTACAGATAGCGGCGACGGGAGGCCTACCGCAGGTGGCCCTGGAGCCTCTCACCCGCCGGTCAGTTCTTGTGTCAGCCTGGCGAACTCCCGACCGAAGCCCATCGCCCCGCGATCGGCGAACCCGGCCAGGTGCAACGTCCCGTCGGCTGCGATGCGCACGTGCACGGTGCAGCGCGGAAAGGCGATGGCCCCGGCCATCCCCAACAGCAACATCACACCGCCTGCGACGACCAGGCTGTAGCCGGGGTCGTGCACCGCCAGCAGCGCCACAGCCTCTCCGGCGTCGGTGGCCTGGTATCCCGTCAGGTACAGGCGCACGCCGGCCACGGCCAGGGGGCGGTTCACTGCGACCACAGCGACAATGGTGTGTTCAGGGCCGGCCACGCGCAGATGGGCCCGATAGTCGGCCGGGCTGCCGTCCGGGTAGCGGGGGATCGTAAAGCCGTCGTTGCGGATCGTCACTTTCGCAGTGCCAGGCACGGCTGCGACCTGCCCCGGTGCCAACGTCAGCTCGGCGCGCCAACCCAGGGCCGCGCTGACCACCCCGCCCGCCAGCAACAGGACCACGGCCAGGTGGCCGAGGGGCGAAGCCAGGCGGGCCAGGGTGTTGCGCTCCGCCCACAGGTAAGTTTCGTTTGCGGTGACCTGCGCGATCACGCGGTAGCCGCGATGGGCCAGCCAGCGTTGGGCGCGCGCCGGCAACTCCGCTGCGGCTGAGACCGTCCCGCCAGCGACATACGGCGCAGCGTCCAGGAGCGCGTCGGCCGGCCGGCTCACTTTAGGGCGCGTCGCCCGCCACAGCCCTGGCCAGCGGTTCAGCGCGCAAATGGCTGTGGCCAGGGTCAAGGCGCACACCAGGCCGACGAAGAGGGGCGAGCTGAAAAGGCGGAAGGCGCCCAACGTGATCAGCAGGTCGGTCAGCCCGCCGTAGCGCATCTGCAGCAGCGCTTCCCATTGCGCCCTGCGCTCGGCCGTCAGACCCGGCCCCCATTGCGGGAAAAGTGAACCGATGGCTGCCAGCACGATCACCAGCGCCATCAGGACGGCTGCCACGTCGGCGCGCGCCGTCCAGCGCCAGGCCCTGCGCAGAAAGCGCATCGTCACGTGTACTTCTCCACCCGAAACCGGAACATCTCCACCGGCTCGTCGTCCCCCAACCCCGCCTTCCGCCGCGCGTACCAGAGCTGCGTCTTGACGTCGTCAATGCCTTCGATGTCGGGCAGCAACAGGCCACGTTGCCAGCCGCGCTGCACGATGACGCCGTAACGTTTGGGGTCCAGCTCGGCTTCCGACGTGATCCGTTCCGGTGGGTAAAGCACGCTCACATCAATCTTCAGGTCGTTCAGCTCCTCAGGCCGCACCGGAGGGAAGCGCGGGTCTCGGGTGGCCGCGGCGATGGCGTTGTTGATCACCTCCTGGGCCAGCGATTTCTCGGTCGCAGTGATGGTGCCGATGCAGCCCCGGAGTTCCCCCGTGCTCGCCGTGTGGATCGTCACGAAGACCCCGGCCGGTTCACCCTCGATGGGCGCCGGGGCCTCCGACGGCTTGAGTTTCTTGCCCTCGCGCACATAGCGCTCGATGGCCGCACGGGCCAGTTGGACGAGGGGATGATGGGTGGGTTGTGGGCACATGGCAGGCTCCTGTCAGGCAATTCCTCGTGCAATGATCAACCGCTGCATCTCGCTCGTCCCTTCGCCGATGGTCATCAGCCGGGCGTCGCGGTAGATGCGTTCCACCGGGTACTCGCTGCTATAGCCGTAGCCGCCGTGGATCTGGATCGCGTTCCGGGCCACGCGTTCGGCCATCTCGGTGGCCATCAGCTTGGCGATGGAGGCCTCCTTGGTGTACGGCCGGCCCTGGTCCCGCAGCCACGCGGCATGATAGGTCAGCCACCGCGCCGCTTCGATCTCCGCAGCCATGTCGGCCAGCATGAAAGCGACCGCCTGGTGCTCGATCAGCGGCTGGCCGAAGGCCTGCCTGGTCTTGGCGTAGCTGCGCGCGGCGTCGAACGCGGCCTCGGCCAGGCCCAGGCTCAGCGCGGCGATGCCGATGCGGCCGCCGTCCAGCACCTGGAGGGTCTGTGCCAGGCCGCGGCCCTCAGCGCCCAGCAGGTTCTCGGCGGGCACGCGCACGTCCTCCAGGCTGACGGCATAGGTGTGCGAGCCGTGCAGTCCCATCTTCTTCTCCGGCGGGCCGAAGGTGATGCCGGGCGTGTCGGTGGGCACCAGCAGGTGGCTGAACCGGTCGCCGGTGCGGACCAGCAGGATCGCCAATCCGGCCTCTGCGCCGTTGGTGAGCCACATCTTGCTTCCGTTGATGACCCAGGAGTCGCCGTCCCGGACTGCGGTCGTGCGGATGCCGCGCAAGTCGGATCCGGCGCCGGGCTCGGTCAGGCCCAGACAGCCCAGCGTCTTGCCCTGGGCCATGGGCACCAGCCAGCGCCGCTTTTGCGCCTCGGTGCCGAAGAGCGCCAGGGGCCCGCACGCCAGTCCCAGGTGGGCGGCCACGATGAGGCCGGTGGAACCGCACCCTTTGCCGACCTCCTCCAGCATCAGCGCGACGCTCAGGTAGTCGGCCCCGGAGCCGCCGTACTCCTCCGGCACGTTAAGTCCCAGCAGCCCCAGTTTGCCCATGGCCTTCAGCGTCTGCCAGGGGAACTCGCCCGTCTCGTCCACGTGGCGGGCGCGAGGCGCCACCTCTTTGGCGACGAACTCGGCCACGGTTTCTTGCAACATGCGGTGTTCTTCGGATAGGTCGAAGTCCATGGGAGCCTCCGGTACTGCATCACTTGATAAGCAACCCCGTCGGGTCAATCTCCCGCAAAATCCGCCGCTCCTCTTCCGTTGGCGCAGCGGTAACGGCTAACGGTTCGGCCACCGGGATGGGGAAGCTGCTGTTCGCCTGGATCTCCTCCACGGTGACGCCGGGATGCACTGCCAGCAGCCGCATGGTCTTGGTCTCGTCGTCGAAGCCGTACACACCCAGTTGGGTGATCACCCGGTAGGGGCCGGTGTGGGCCGGCAGGCCTGCGCGTTCGCGCGCGCCGGGGCCGGTCAGATAGCCGGGGGTGGTGATGAAGTCCAGCTTCTCGGCGAACTTGCGGCGGTCCTGGCGCATGATGATGATGGTGCGATGGCACGCCGAACCGACGTCGTTGGCGCCGCCGCTGCCAGGCAGCCTGGCCGTGGGATGATGCCAGTCGCCGATGACGGTGGTGTTGATGTTGCCGAAGGGGTCAATCTGCGCCGCGCCCAGGAAGCCGTAGTCCAGGTAACCGGCCTGTGAGATGGACATAACATCGTGCATGCTCGACGCTGCGACGGCTTTGTAAAACGTGCGCGAATCGCCGACGGAGATGGGCAAGACCGGGATCAGCGGTCCGATGCCGCCAGCCTCGAAGATGATCAGCAGGCCAGGTGCGTGGAGCCGCTGGGCGAGCATAGCGGCGATCATGGGCAGGCCCGTGCCAACGAAGACCGACTTGCGATCCTCCAGCAGCCGCGATGCCACGCAGGCGAGGAGCTCGGTGGAGGAGTAGGGAGGGGGGGAGAGGGGGGGATGGGGAGACGCGGAGATGGGGAGATGGGGAGAGGGGGAGATGGGGAGACGCGGAGATGGGGAGATCCCCGTGTCCCCGCGTCCCCGTGTCCCCGTGTCCCCGCGTCCCCGCGCCCCCGTGTCTCCGTGTCCCCGTGTCCCCGCGTCTCCGTGTCCCCGCGTCCCCGCATCCCCGCGTCTCCCTGTCCCCGCGTCCCCGCGTCTCCGTGTCCCCATGTCCCCGCGTCCCCGCGTCCCCGCGTCTCCGCGTCCCCGCGTCTCCGCGTCCCCGCGTCTCCGTGTCCCCGCGCCCCCGTGTCCCCGCGTCCCCGCCTCCCCGCCTCCCCGCGTCACCATGCCACAGTGTCATCGGATCCTCCATTGCTCAGGTTTGCTGATCATGTTCACCAGTTTGCCCAGCACGTTGTCATAAGCGGCCGACAATTCATCGCCGGCAGTTGGGGTCAGGTAGCCGGCCTTCACGGCGAACTCCAGCCAGACCTGTGTTTCAGCGGCTTCCGCTTCGGAGTCGCTGAGCTTACTGACGAAAGCATTGGGATATCTGCGTTTGCGCCAGGCCTCGGCCAGATTCGCACAGACCGACCGGGACGATCGGCGAATCTGATCCGTCAACGAGTAACGTTCCTCCTTCGGGAAGCCCTTGGTCAACTCGAATATCCGCATGGCCAGTTCCATCGCCAGCCTGTACACCTCCAGCTCCCGAAAATCCCGGATATTGCTCATACCTCCTCCTCTCTGCGTCCCCGTGTCCCCGCTTCCCCGTGTCTCCGCGTCCCCGCGTCCCCGCGTCCCCGCGTCCCCGTGTCTCCGCGTCTCCTCACGCGCGCAACACTTCCACCTCCCGCAGGTACGTCAGCCGCTCCTGGCCGCCGATCTTTTCCAGATAGGCGTCGAAATCCGGGACATCGAAGACATATTCTTGCAGGTACTCCGCTACCCCCTCGTCCGTTTGCGAGCGGGCCAGCCACATGCGGATATGGTCTTCGTCGAAGTAGTAGTGATAAGGCATCTGGCAGGGGTGTGCGCCGTAAGGTGCCTCTACAACTGCATCCACCAGGTAGAAGGGGATCACGGTGCGCCACGGCTCATCGCGAATGCGTTCGTTGGGAATGATGGTCTCGGTGGTGAGGATCAGGCGGCGTGCGGCACGTGCCAACTCGAAGTCCTCGATGACCGTGCCGTCCACCTGGGCATTGCCGTACATATCACAGCGGGTGACGTGGATGAAAGCGACGTCGGGGTAGCAGGCGGGCAGCAGGCAGATAGGCTTGCCGCTCCAGGGGTCGCGGACGACCTTGGCCGAGCTGTGGGCCAGGGTATCGGTGCCGAGCAGGCTGCGGGTAGGGATGAACGGCAGGCCCATGGCGGCGGCCAGGAAGCGCCACTGGAACCCGGCGTTGCTGGTCTCGGCGATCACCTGGCACTTGCCTGTCTCCACCGCCCTGCGGGAAGCGGGCGACAAACCGCGCAGCTCGTGGCCGAATGTGTAGGCCACCTCGACACGGTCCACGCAACCGGACGCAATGAGGATGTCGCCGTCGTGCACGGCCGTCTTGCCGGCCAGCACCAGGTGCCGCTTGCGCTGACGGATGATCTCGTAGATTACGGCCATGCTCACGCGCACATGGCCGAAACCGCCCGAGGCGATCAGCGCGCCGTCTGGAACAAAGCGCGCCACCGCCTCGGCTACCGTCATGCGTTTATCGCGCAGGTCGCGCGACTTGTTCTGGCGGATCCACTCCCGGTTTTCGTCCGGGTCGTGCCAGCCGATCAGCTCGCCATGGCCCTCTTGCAGGATCTCCATTGACCACCTCCGAGGGGGGATTGCAGTACTCTACGTCTCTTCGCCCACCAGCTCCGGCTCTCCCCACACGGCCCAGGCCCATTGGTGCTCGCCCAGGCCGTCTGTGGCGAAAGCCAGGCGCAGGATGTTGCCGGCCCGGAACGGTAAAGCGATTTCAAAGGGTTCCCACGTGCGCGGATAGGCTGCGCGACTCCACACCTGCCAGCCATCGGCCTTGACGCGAAAGGCGACCAGTTGTTCCTCCCCTTGAGCGCCATCACGGATGCCGATGCTGAAGCGCAGGCGCAGGTCTCGCAGCCCGGCCGGGATGGGCACGTGAAACTCGGCCAGGGCCTCGCCACTGATCGGGGGATGCTGCCACAGCGCCGGTTTGCGTTCGCCGTTGACTGAGGCCTCCCCGATCTTCACCTCCATGCCAGCTACGTCCCTACTGCTGCCAGGACGGCTCGCTACAGCCCGCACGTCGGCCTCCGCAAAATGCTCCAGGAAGTTGAAGCGCCAGGGCCGACCTGCTAACTCTCGTCCTGCCCGGTCGCGCAGTTCGGCTCGCCACCGCAGGAAGGCGATGTAATCGGCCACGCGTTCCAGGTCGGCCGGGGATAGAGTGGTAAGGTCTTTGAGAACAGCATCGGGCACGGTGGTCATGAATCCATCTCCCTACGACGGATTGTCATGGAATGAACCCCTCCGCTCAGTAAGTCAACCCCAGCGCTTTCCGCACATAGCGCCCATCGGTCAGGTTCTTCAATATGAAATCGGCCACGTCGGCGCGGGAGATCGTGGGCTGGCCCACCCGGTCGCCGGGGCCTGTGATCCGGTACCTGCCGGTCAGAGGGCCGTCAGTCAGGCCGCCGGGCCGGACGATGATCCAGTCGGAGTCGTCGGCCATGATGATTCTCTCCTGGATCTCCTTCTCTTCGATCGCCTTGCGCAGGAACCCCTTGACGATGACGGCCTGGGCGAACCAGTTCATCTGCTGCAGGCTGTCGCCGACCCCGAAGGAGGTGACCCAGATGGAACGGCGGATGCCGTGCGCCCGCATGGCGGCCAGGATATGGCGCGTCCCTTCGGGCAGCACGGCAGGGCCGCCGCGCGTGCCTAGCGCCGAAAGGACCACGTCGTGGCCTGCCACGGCCCGGTCCACCGCAGCAGCGTCGGTGATGTCACCCTGGACGACGGTCAGGTTGGCGTGTTGCGTCGTCATTGCGTCGGGCCTGCGGACGAAAGCCGTGACATGGTGGCCCTGCGCCAGCGCCTGCGTCACCAGTTGGCGGCCAGTGCCGCCGGTCGCACCAAAGATGATTAGTCTCATGCACCCTCGTTCATACCTAGTGGATAGAAATACACGTCAGTGGGTTTGAACTTGCTGTTCCTGCGGAAGCGTAGACCGACGCGCATGCCGATCCAGTCCAGGGTGGGCGTGTGGGGATCAACCCCCAGCAGCCGGCCCAGGAAGAGGGTATTCGCACCCTCGAACTCGATGAGCGCCAACACGAACGGGCACTCGGGCAGGAACTCCTCCGAGCCGAAGTAGCATACGGTGAACGCATGTACGCGCGCCGGCCGTCGCGTGAGGTCAACCCAGTTGGTTTCAGCGCCGGTGTACATGTCGTGCCCGCGCGGATTGACATAGGTGTAGCCTGTCTCGGGCTCCATGCAACCCAGCAGACGGCCGTTGGCCAGGCCAGCAAAGAACGGGCTGTCCTGGCCGTAGGAGTGGATGTAATCAATCGCGTACGGTTGCTTGATAATGATGGGGGCCATCGCCTTCAGCGCTGCCAGCGTCTCATCATTGAGCTCGGTCGGGAACGGCACGTTGAAGAGGATGGTGCCGTCGTCGGTTTCGGCCATGCGGGTGGGCAAAGTTGCGTTTGTCATACGATCAGCTCCTTATACGCAGTACGCAGTACGCAGTACGCAATACGCAGTACGCAGTACGCAATACGCAGTACGCAGTACTCTCACGCCTCTTTCTCCAGAATGCTGACGGTCACATAGGTTCCCGTGCCTGCGTGGCTGTGGATCGCACCCCGACGGGCGTTCTTGATCTGCAGCTTATCGTCCCGGAAGTGCTTGCCGATGGTGCCCTGGAGCTGCCAGAGGGCGAAGACGCCCTGCATCAAGCCGGTGGCGCCCACGGGATGGCCGCAGGCAATCAGGCCCCCGCTGGGGTTCACCGGGCAGGCGCCCACCCGTTCGGGCTGGGTGAACTCCAGGCCGTAGTCCACTTCGGGCATGAACGCCTGGCCGGAGACGGCGAACGGCCCGCCCTCGCCGTAGCGGCACAGCCCCATGTCCTCGTAGGTCTGGATTTCGGAGGAGGTGTAGGCGTCGTGCAGCTCGACGAAATCAATCTCATGCAGGGGATCGGTGATCCCGGCATGGGCATAGGCCTGTTTGCTGGCCATGCGGCCGGCCCGAAACGAGTGGATGCCGGGGTAGCGGAAGCCGTGGTCCCACAGGTTCTTGTAGTATGCCCGCGTTTCGGCGGTGTCCTCGTGGGGGAGCAAGTTGTACCTGAGGAACTCGTCATAAGATTGATGAGGCCGATCGGCCATGCGCATCGCATCGGTCCCTCGGCCGATGCCCGTCACTTTGACGCGCGGGAAACGCCGGCCGGCGGCCTTTTCCAGTTTGGTCAGGCCCTTCTCGCTGGCCAGCACCACCGCAGCCGCGCCGTCCGACATGACGCAGATGTCCAGGCGGGTGAGCGGCCAGGCGACCATCGGCGCGGCTCGCACGTCGGCCACGGTGAGGCGCTCGTGCTTCTGGCTGTAGGGGTTGTGGTAGGCGTTGCGGTGGTTCTTCACCGACACATAGGCCATCTGCTCCACGGTGGTGCCGAATTCCTTCATGTGCCGTGTGACCATGATGGCATAGTAGCCGGAATAGAAGCCCCCGACCGGGTAATCGAAGCTGACATCGGACGCCAGCGCGATGAACTCGTTGCCTTTCCACGTGTTGACGTGGCTCATGGTCTCGAAGCCGTAGGCCAGGCAGATGTCCATGTGGCCCGAGGCCACCGACTTCCACGCCTCCTGGAAGCAGATGCCCCCGGTGGCGCCGCCCCCTTCCACCCGATGCCCCGGCTTCGGGCACAGGCCCAGGTAGTCCTGGACCATGATGCCGGCCATGAGCTGACGGGTGAAGTGGTCGGAGAAGTAGGAGGCCACGGAGCCGTCCACCAGCTCGATGAACTGGCGATGTTCCAGCCCCATGTCCGCGAGGGCGTAATCATAGGCTTCCTTGACGATCGCCTGGAAGGTCTTGTCGGGGCGGGCTTTGGCAAATTTGCTGACACCTCCCGAAACGACGTAAACGTTGCGCATGGTGCCTCCTTGCACGGGTAGAGGGGTATGTAACTGGCAACACGCCGAGGCCAACAGGCCGATGCATGTCTCGGTGACAGCTATGTTAACACAAGAACGGATGTCGCGTCAACTGCGAGGCAATTCGAAGTGTGTCGGTTCAGGCTCATCCGTGCCTTTGCCCGGGAGAGGAGGTTTCGGGCGGCTAAGCCGCCCGAAACATTGCTCTTTATCCCAGCCTCTGCTTCAGCACATCTTCCAGCGTCGGCTGGCCGATGACTTGCAGCTCGTAGCGCACGCGCTGCACAGGGTGGTAGATTTTTGCCACACGGGTCAAGTCAATGGGCGTGGCCGAGATCACCAGGTCGCAGGGCACGCGGCGGATGGTCTCTTCCAGGTCTTTGATCTGCTGGCCGCCGTAACCCATGGCCGGCAACAAGGTTCCGATCTCCGGGTATTGCTTGAAAGTCTCGGTGATGGTGCCGACCGTGTAGGGCCGCGGGTCAATGATCTCGGCTGCGCCGAAGCGCCGGGCCGCCACAATCCCGGCACCGTACTTCATCTCGCCGTGGGTCAGGGTGGGGCCGTCTTCGATCACCAGCACCCGCTTGCCGCGGATGGCGGCGGGGTCGGGCACGAAGATGGGCGAAGCTGCTTCGATTACGATGGCGTCCGGGTTCACGGCGGTGGCGCTTTCGCGCACGGCGCTGATGGGGGCCAGATCGGCCGTGTCCACTTTGTTGATCACGATCACGTCGGCCATGCGGAAATTGGCCGAACCGGGCCAGTAGCTCAGCTCGTGGCCGGGCCGGTGCGGATCGGCTACTACGATGTGGAGGTCAGGCTTGAAGAAGGGCAGGTCATTGTTGCCGCCATCCCACAGAATCACGTCTGCTTCCTGTTCTGCCCGGCGCAAGATCGCCTCGTAGTCCACGCCGGCATAGACCACCACCCCACGATCCAGGTGCGGCTCGTATTCCTCGCGTTCTTCGATGGTGCAATTGTACGCGTCCAGGTCGTCGTAGGAGGCAAAGCGTTGCACTCTTTGGGCCACCAGGTCGCCGTACGGCATGGGGTGGCGCACCGCCACGACTTTCTTGCCCATGCGCTGCAGTGCATTGGCCACGTAGCGCGTGGTCTGCGACTTGCCGCTGCCGGTACGCACTGCACAGACTGCCACCACCGGCTTGTTAGAGGTCAACATCGTCGCTTTGGGTCCGATCAGCCGGAAGTCGGCGCCGGCCGCGATGGCGGTTGCGGCTTTGGTCATCACGTATTGGTGGCTGACGTCCGAGTAGGCGAAGACGACCTGGTCCACGTTTAGCGTGCGGATCAGGTCAGTCAGCTCGCTTTCCGGGTAGATCGGAATGCCTTGTGGGTAGTTCGGGCCGGCCAGCTCGGGCGGATAGCGCCGCCCCTCGATGTTCGGGATCTGGGTCGCGGTGAAGGCGACGACATCGTAGGCCTCATTGTCCCGGAATACGGTGTTGAAGTTGTGAAAGTCACGCCCTGCGGCGCCCATGATGATGGTGCGAATTTTGGACATCTGTTCACTCCTTTGGATAGCGGATAGACTGTGTGATTGTATAGCACAGGGAAACGGCGGATGAACCTGCTCCAAAGGAGAGTCAAGGATCGCAGATATCCGACCAGTAGCAGAGAGGGCTAGTGTTGAAGAGCATTTGCTTCATCGCGCTGCTCGCTTCAGAAACACCTAAGGCCGCGGCCGGTAGACGGCCCGTGCCATCAGGACCCCCAGGGCATACAGCGCCAGCAGCGGCCCCAGCACGAGGATCATGTTCACGGGGTCCACCGTGGGGGTGATGGCGGCCGCCACGAACGCCATGCCGACGATCGCGTAGCGCCACTGGCGGGCCAGGGCCTGCGGCGACACCAGTCCCAACCGGGCCAGCAAAGCCATGATCAGCGGCGTTTCAAAAGCCGCTCCGATCCACAGCAACACGGCCAACACAAAAGAGTAGTACGGACGGATGTCCCAGTTTGGCTTGGCGATGTCGCTGCCGGTGCCCAACAAGAACGGAAGCATGGCTGGCAGGAGGACGAAATAGGCGAACAACAGGCCTGCGATAAAGAAGAAGATCACCAACGGCGCGCCCACCAGGGCAATCAGGCGGAACACGCGGATTTCGTGCGGATTTTCCAGGGCCGGGCGGATGAACATCAGGGTCTGGTAGAGGAGCATGGGCAGCGCCAGCACCAACGCTGCGCTGAAGATGATCTCCATGCGCACCCAGATCATATCGGTGGGCCGCAGGAAGATCCAGACAGCGTCTCCGGCCGGGGCTTGCAGGATGCGCAAGATGCGGTCCACGAAGAACGCGCAGACAATAGCACCGACCAGCATGGTGCCCAAAACAGCGAAGATGCGTCGCCGCAACTCCTCCAGGTGTTCGACGGCCGCGTAGAGGATCTGGATCAGGTCGTAGAGAGGGCTGTCACCGGCCTGCCACGAGCGCCGCGCCTGTTCCAGGGTGAGCGGCTCCAGGTCGGCCTGGGAGCGTCGGATGTTGGTCAGGGTGAGCCAGAGCTGTTCCAGGCCGCGAGGCAGCTTGCTGGGCCCCAACAAGGCGATGGCGACGATCGCCAGGATGACCAGGCCGAAGACGCCGGTGAACGACATGCGCTATGCCTCCCGGCCAGACGGAAGGTCTTCCGCCGTTTCCGAGGTTTCGGCAGCCGCTGCCTCCGGCTGGGCAGCCTCGGGGACAGCGCCTTCGGGCGGCTGAGCTTCCGTCTCCTGCTTTTCGGGTCCGGTCGGCGGGGACGCCAGGCTGCGCATCACCGAGTCCCGGATCGCCTGGCCGGGGTCGCGGGCAGCCTGGGCCAGGGCAACAGCATCCTGGGCCACCTCTTTAATCTCAGCCAGCGGCTGGCTGATCTCCTGGCCGGGGTCCAGGGCCGCGCGCGCCTTCTCCAGCTCACGCGAGAACTCGCGCGTGGCTTTGCGCATCTGGCGCATGCCCCGGCCCAGCTTGGCACCGATCTCCGGCAGTTTGTCGGGGCCAAAAACGGCCAACGCCAGGATCAGGATGACGATGAGTTCGAACGGTCCGATTCCCAGGATTTCCACGCCGATCCCTGCACGCTACACGAACGTCAGCTCTTCTTGAGCTGCCAACACGGCACCCAAAACGCCGTTGACGAAGCGTGAGCTGTTGTCGCTCCCGAATATCTTGGCCAGCTCTACCGCTTCGTTGATCGCCACCTTGGGCGGGGTGCCGATGGCTTCGCTCAACTCCACCAGCGCCATGCGCAGGATGTTGCGGTCAATGACGGCGATCTGCTCCACCGGCCAGGCAGGCGCGTGTTTTTGGATCAGCGCATCCAGCGCCTTGCGGTTGCGCACCACGGTGCTCACCAGTTGGCGCAAGAAGGCTTCCCCCTCCGGCGGCAGCGGCTGCTCCTCCAGCCGATAACGGATGACATCGCCAGCCTGGTGCCTTGTCGTATCCAGTTCGTAAAGCGCTTGAAGTGCACAGATGCGTGCCTGACGACGAATGTGCACGGGTGCCCCACCTGCGGCGTCTGGCCGCAAATTCGATGGCCGGATGTCTACCGGCCGATGTTCAGTCCGAGCCGGTCGGTACGACCACGTCGTCAATGAATACGTCCACCGTGTTGACCGGCATGCCGACCATCATTTCCAATGCCTGGCGCACGTTGTTCTGCAAACTCTCGCCCAGCTTCAACATGTTGGTATTGGCGGCCGCCACCACGTGGAGCTCTACCTGAACCCCCTCGTCGGTCACCACCACCAGGATGCCGTTGTCCACGGCGCTGCCCGCCAGCAAACCGCGCACCTTGGGCGGTGTGGGCGCAAGTCGGGCCACCCCTTTCTGTTCCAGCGCAGTCTGGCGGACGATGGTGGTCAGCACGCCCGGTGCAATCGTGACCTTACCGCGTACCTCAGTGTCCATCTCTTCCCTCCTTATTGCATCACCAGGCCGCCATCTACGCTGAGCACCTGGCCGGTGATGAACGCTGCCCGGTCGCTGGCCAGGAACGCCACGGCATACGCGATTTCCTCCGGTTGCGCGAAGCGGCCCAACGGTGTCATGTTGATGGCCAGTTGTTTCTGCTCCTCGGTCAACACGCTGGTGAGGGCGGTAGGGACAAAGCCGGGCGCAACGGCGTTGACGGTGATGCCGCGCGGCCCCACCTCCTTGGCCAGGGCCTTGGTGAAACCGATGAGGCCGGCCTTGGACGCCGAGTAGTTGGTCTGACCTGCCTGGCCGGCCAGGCCCACCACCGAGGTGATGTTGATAATCCGGCCGTAGCGTTGTTTGAACATCGGGCGGATCGCTGCTTTGCAGCAGTTGTAGGCGCTTTTGAGGTTGGTGCGGATGACGGTGTCCCAGTCGTCCTCGCTCATCATCATGAGCAGCATGTCGCGCGTGGTGCCCGCGTTGTTGACCAGGATGTCAATCCTGCCGAAAAGGTCGGTGGTTTCTTTGATCAGCCGCTGGGCATCGGCGAACACGCTGACATCGGCCTGGACGACGACAGCCTTTCCGCCTGCGGCTGCGATGCCGGCTGCGACTTCATCGGCCTGGGCTGCGCTGGCGCGATGGTTGATGACCACTTGTGCTCCCTGGGCAGCCAGCTCGCGTGCGATGGCCGCGCCGATGCCGCGCGACGCACCGGTGACAACGGCAATTTTCCCCTCCAGCATCTCTGTGGCTCCTCCGTTCATGGCATGAATGCGGCGATGTCCTCGGGCGTGCGGATGTTGGCCGTCTCCGGCTCTGTCAGGATGCGCTTGATCAGGCCGGTGAGGACATCGCCGGGGCCTACCTCGACGAACCGGCTTGCGCCCAGCCCGGCCATATAGCGTACCGATGCCGTCCATTGCACCGAAGCGGTCAGTTGCGCCACCAGCTCTTCCCGGATCTCGGCCGGCGACGACAGCGGTCGTGCGTGGATGTTGCCGATCACCGGCACCTGCGGCGTTCGGAACGGGGTATCGGCCACCGCACGGGCGAATTCCTGGACCGCAGGCGCCATGAGCGCGGAGTGAGCAGCGATGCTGACCGCCAGAGGTCGCGGCCGGCCACCTGCTTCGCGCGCCAGCTCCATCGCGGCCGTCACACCGGCCGGCCCGCCGGAGATGACCACCTGGCCGGGCGCGTTGTAATTGGCCACCTGTACCACATCGCCCGTCCGGGCAGCCGCCTGCTCACAGAGCGCGGCCACCTGCTCGTCGTCCAGCTTCAGGATGGCGGCCATGCTGCCGGGATGTGCGGCGCCTGCAGCAGCCATCAGCTCCCCGCGCACCCGTGTCAGCCGCACAGCATCGTCGAAATCCAGCGCGCCGGCGGCTACCAGCGCGCTGTACTCGCCCAGGCTGTGGCCGGCCACACAACACGGCGGGGCCAGATCGGGGTGCGCCGCATGCAACGCCCGCCAAGCGGCGATGCTGGTCGTCAAAATGGCCGGCTGCGCGTTAGAGGTCTCGGTCAGGCGATCGGCCGGGCCTGTGAAACAGAGTTCGGACAGCGGGAAGCCCAGGATGGCGTCCGCAGCGGCGAAGGTCTCGCGCGCCACCGGAAAGGCATCGGCCAGCGCTTGCCCCATGCCCACACTTTGCGATCCCTGTCCGGGAAATACGTAAGCAGTCAAAGTGCTCATATCACTCCGATAGACAAGAGCGGGGACGTGGGAGGGTCCCCAGTCCCCGCTCACGCCTCAGCGGGCCAACAACGGCAGAGGGACGATGTCGCGAAGCCGCACCTACTTCTTCTCGCTTTCAACCTCGAACACCGTCTCGCCTTTGTAGCTGCCGCAGTCCGGGCACGCGTGATGCGGCAGGCGCAGAGCGCCGCACTGCGGGCACTTGACCAGGTGGACGGCCGGCAGCGCGTCCTGTGAGCGCCGGCGATCGCGGCGGCCCTTGGATAGCTTTCGTTTTGGATGAGGTGGCACGGTATAACTCCTTTTCCTACGGATTCAGGTCTTTCAACAAGTCTGCCAGGGCGGCCCAGCGCGGGTCGGTTTCCGTCTGGCAGGTACATGGCCCTTCGTTCAGGTTCTGGCCGCAGGTGGGGCACAGCCCACGGCAGTCCGGCCGACATAGCACATGCAGCGGCATGGCAATCAGCGCGTCCTGGCGCAACACCTCGGCCAGGTCCAGGATATGATGTTCGTCAATCCACAGCGCCTGGTCTTCTTCATCGGGAACCAGCGACTTGCCGGTCACGATGTCTATCGTTGGCACGTAGACTTCTTCCAGATCGAACCCTAGCGCGACCTCGACCGGCTCCAGACAGCGGGCGCAGGCCGTTGTAGCGGTGGCCGAGACGTGCCCACGGGCCAGGATGCCGGTGTTGGTGTGCACCAGACGGACCGATCCTGCCAGCACCGCCTGTGGCACCGTCTCCAGGCCGACGGCCAGTTCAGGGGCCAGCTCGTACAGGTCAACCTCGAACGCAGCGGTGCGTGAGGCGCCCAGCGGGTCTTGCAGCAGCCCCGCAACATTGAATCTCAATTGGTCAAACACGGTTCGTTCTCCGCCCCTGGCACGGCAGGCGCTACCCGATGTTTCGGGCGCACGAGTGCCAAGCCGCCATTATAGGTCACAGGGGTAACCCTGTCAAGAACGGGGTGCAGTGCCCGTTTGATCGGCAGCGTCTTGTCCCAGCGCCCGTTGTCCTGCCTGCACCTCGCGCAGGAGACGGATCAACCGTGCTTCCAGCGCGTTAAGCTGGTTGATGACGTACTGGTCGGCCTCAGCGCGCAGCGCGGCCGCCTTGCGTTCGGCTTCCTGCTGGATGTCGCGCGCCCGTTGCCGGGCGGCCTGCACCATCCCCTGTTCGTCCAACCGTGCGTTGATCTGGGCTTGTGCATCCTCGATGATGCGTCTCGCCTGGGCACGGGCCTCGGCGAGGATGCGATCGCGTTCCCCCGCAATGCGCTGGCCCATCCGCAGCTCATCCGGGACGACGGCACGCATTTCTTCGATGAGCCTGCGCAGCGTCGCTTCGTCCATCAGGATTTTGCCGCCCACCGGCATGCGAATGGCAGTCTCGGTGAGACGCTCCAGTTCGTCAATCAGCGCTTGCATGATCTCCTCCCCCGGCCGGGCAATCTGGCCGCTACGTCAATCGCGCGACGTGCGGATCGGTATCGCTGAAGCCTCGGTGACACCGTCGAAACGGTCCTGCAGGGCATCCAACACTGCCTGCGGGGCCAGGTGAGAGACGTCGCCGCCCAGCAAGGCGATCTCTTTCAAGATCGAGGAGCTGAGGTAGGCGTGTTCCAGGCTGGTCATCAGGCAGACAAACTCGATATCCGGCGCCAGTTTTTTGTTGGTCAGCGCCATCTGGAACTCGAACTCGAAGTCCGAGATCGCGCGCAAACCGCGCACCAGCACGCGCGCGCCGACCTCGCGCGCACACGCGACCGTCAGGCCGCGGTATGGGATCACCCTCACGTTGGGCAGATGCTGCAGCGCCTGTTGCGCCAGCGCCACGCGCTGCGCCGTATCGAAGGTCAGGGTCTTGGGCGGGCTGTCGTAGACGCCGATGATCAGTTCATCAAAGAGTTTGGCCGCGCGCGTGGCGATATCCACGTGGCCGTTGTGGATGGGATCGAACGTGCCGGGGTAGAGTGCTCGGATCATCTTCTTCCTTGCAGTGTTCTCAACTGATGTCGCCGGCGCCCTGCCAGAATTCGGCCACGCGTGCAGCCAGCCCGCGATGTTCCGGCAGGATCAGGCCGGGATCGGCCGCGAACAGCCTTTGGGCCGCTTCGCGCGCCTCTTCCAGGGTGCGCATGTCGCTGAGCTGGGCGGTGCGCAGCGGCGGCAGGCCGCTCTGGCGCGTGCCGAAGAAGTCGCCGGGGCCGCGCAGCTCCAGGTCAATCTGGGCCAGGGCGAAGCCGTCGGTGGTGGTCTCCAACGCTCGCAGCCGTTTAACGCTATCCCCTTCGGTGGCGTCGGAGATCAGGATGCAGTACGACGGGTGCTCACCGCGGCCAACCCGGCCCCGGAACTGATGCAACTGCGCCAGGCCAAAGCGGTCGGCATCCTCGATCAGGATCACGGTGGCGTTAGGCACGTCAATCCCCACCTCGACCACCGCCGTGGCCACCAGGATGTCGCTTTCCCCCGCGGCAAAAGCCCGCATCACGCGGTCTTTCTCTTCGGCCTTCATCCGGCCGTGCAACAGCGCCACCCGCAGGTCCGGAAAGATGACCTGCTGGAGCCGGGCGTGTTCCTCGACGGCAGCTCTGGCGTCGCTGGATTCCGTTTCCTCGACCAGGGGGTAGATGATGAACGCCTGGCGTCCGGCCTGCACCTGCCGTCGGATGAACCCGTAAGCGCGTTCCCGTTCGGTGGAAGTGAGCCATTTGGTTTTGATAGGCGTGCGGCCGGCCGGCATTTCGTCTATGACCGAGATGTCCAGGTCGCCGTAGATGGTCAGGGCCAGGGAACGCGGGATGGGGGTCGCGCTCATCACCAGCATGTGCGGCTGTATGGGATGGCCGCTGCCGGCGAAGTTGCGCTGGCGCAAGGCGGCGCGTTGCTCCACACCGAAGCGATGCTGTTCGTCCACAACAGCCAGCGCCAGGTTACGGAAGGTGACCTCGCGCTGGATCAGGGCATGGGTGCCGACGACGATATCCGCTTCGCCGCTGGCGATGGCGGCCAGGGCCTCCCTCCGCTCCGCAGCACGCAGGCTGCCGGTGAGCAGGACCACCTGCACCGGACGGCCCTTCAACGGGTGACGGAGCTGCGCAAAGAGGCGGCCGAAAGAACGGGCGTGCTGCTCCGCCAGGATTTCGGTGGGCGCCATGATGGCACCTTGTTTGCCATCTGCCACCGCAAACCACAACGCAGCCGCAGCGACGGCCGTCTTGCCCGACCCCACATCGCCCTGCAACAGACGGCTCATGGGCCGATCTTTGCGCAGGTCGGCGGCGATCTGGCTCAACGCGCGGCGTTGGGCGTCCGTCAACGCAAACGGCAGCGCGCTGAGGAATGCTTTTTCGGTTGCGTCGTCGGCCGGCAAAGGCGCGGCCATCGTGCTGCGGAAGCGCTGGCGGGCAGTCAGAAAGCCCAGTTGCAACAGAAGGAATTCGTCGAAGCTGAGCCGGCGGTGGGCGGCCGCCAGAGACTCGCGGCTGTCGGGGAAGTGGATTTGCGTCAACGCCTGGGCCAGCGGCATCAGCCGGTACTCATGCCGCAACGCCTCTGGGAGGAAGTCGGGCAACTCGTTGGCCCACGTTTTCAACGTTCGATCCATCAGACGCCGTAGCCAGAGGGCAGACAGCCCCTCGGTTAACGGGTACACGGGCACCAGCCGGCCCGTGCTGACCAGGCTGCGATCCAGCGGCTCGAAAGTCGGATGGCGCATGGTGGGCACCCCGCGATAGCTGTCCACCTTGCCGCTGAACGCGTAGGCGTGGCCGCGGCGGAGCTGGCGCTCCACGAACGCGTTGAACCACGTCATCTCCATCTCGCCCGTGCCGTCACCCACCCGTGCGGTGACCAGGCGGCGCTCTTCGCCGATGGGCCGGCTCTTGATGTCCCAGACTGTCCCGATAACTGTCACCTCTTCGCCCCATTGCAACTGGGCGATCGTCCGCAGGTTGCTGTAATCTTCGTAGCGCCGCGGCAGGAGGAAGAGCAAGTCGCGCACGGTGCGGACGCCCAGTTTGTTCAGCTTTTGCGCGTAACTGGGGCCAACGCCGGGCAATCGTGTGATGGCGGCGTCCAGCCCGGTGCCGGGAAGAGCTGGCCTTGGGACCTGCGTGAGCAGGCGGTCGGCGTCCGGCGCAGGCGCCTGGCTTTCGACCGGCGGCGCAGGCGGTGGCTCGATAGGGGGGGTAGTGACCGGTTTGCTCGGCGCCGGGCCGAAGGTCTCGGGGCCTTTGGGCCGCAACTTCTCTGTGGCGGCCTCGGCCTGCGGCCGGGGTGCAGTTTCGGTGATTGCCGGCGTGGGCGGCGGGGGCTGGGGAGCGGGAGGCGTTGCCGCCGCCTTCATCTGGTTCTGCCGGCTGCCCAGCTCATCGGCGCAGCGCTCGACCTCCCCGATGATCCGTTCCCGTGCAGCGGGTTCTTCGATCACGGCATAGCCCAGCAGCAGCGCCACAATCTTGTCTACGCCTTCGACATTGCCCAGTTCTGCCCGCGCGTCCGTCTCCCATCGGCTCACGAACTTGTCCAGTCCACCGATGACAGCTTTGTTCCGATAGCCCTGTTTCTTTTCCAGGGCCAGGATCTTCAAGAGGCGGGTCAGTACGCTTTCTGTGCTCATGCGCTGGCAGGATTCCTGATCAAGATACGCCTTCGTAGACCATGATGCCCAGCGCCCGGGGGCCAATGTGCATGGCCAGGGAGGGCGAGTAGCCGATCACCGGGAAGTCCCGGTTGGGGTAGGTGGCCTCCAGGCGCTCCAGCAGCTGTGCGGCTTCGGCGTTGAAGCCGTTCTGGACGATGTAAAGTTGCTTGATGCGTGAGAATTCTATGATGAAGTCATAGAACTTGTCAATGGCGAACGAATAGCTGCGGGTTTTCTCGATAGGGATCAGATCGCCGTCCTCCATCGTCGCGATGGGCCGCAGCCCTAACATCGTGCCCAGGAGAGTCTGCGCCGGGCCCAGGCGCCCCCAATCCTCCAGGTACTTCAGGCTGTCGGACAGGAAGAGAGCATAGATCCGGGGGATCATACTCCGCACGATCCTGACGACTTCGTTCTGCGAAGCGCCGTCAGAGGCCGCTTTCGCGGCCGCTTCAACGATGAGCCCCAGGCCAATGGAAGTGGTCAGGCTGTCTATGACGATGATGCGCTGCCGGCCCATGAAGCTGCGGGATGCGCGTTCCGAGATTTCGGCCACGTCGTACAGAGCCCTGGAAGTGTGGATGCACACCACGCTGTCGGTGGTCTGGCCCACCCGTTCGAAAACGGCCTGCACCTGGCCCAGCGTCGGGGGGTTGACGGCCACATCGTCGCTGTTCTGGGCCATGTGGCGCATGAACGCCTCGTCTACGTGGTTGATGCGTTCCGGGTAAGTTCGCTTGCCCCTTTGCACGATCATCGGGATCACTTCGATCTTATAGCGCGTGATCGAGAGGGGATCGGGCAGATACGCGCCGCTGTCGGTGACGATTCTGACTTTCGCCAATGTCGGCCTCGCAAACTCGGGATGATGATTGCCCCTCGGCTATTCCGCCGAGATAATGTAATGGTAAAACAGCTGCCCGCCCTCTACACACTCGATCTCTTGATTGGGGTACAGGGTTTGCAGCTCGTCCTGGAACGCCTGGGCCTGGGCGGCCTCGACCGGCTCGCCGTAGTACAATGTGATGACCTCCAGCTCATCCGCCCCCATCTGCTCCAGCAGCGTCTTCGCCACAGCTTCCGGGGTGGGCCCTGTGGCCGTGAGCTGATCGTTGAGCAGGCCGATCACGTCCCCGGCGTGAACCTCGATGCCGTCAAATCGGGCGTCTTGAACGGCGATGGTTACTTCTCCGGTCTGCACGTTCTCCAGCGCTGCGGTCATCGCCTGGGCGTTCTGTTCCAGCGTGTTGTGGGGGTTGTAAGCCAGCAGTGCGCTGATGCCCTGCGGGATGGTCTTGCTGGGGACGACGCTGACGGTCTTCCCGTTGGCCACGGCCAGGGCCTGGGCCTGTTGGGCCGCCATGAGGATGTTGCTGTTGTTGGGCAGCAGCAATACCTGGGAGGTGGGCAGGCGGTTGATCGCCTCCAGCAAGTCCTGGGTGCTGGGGTTCATGGTCTGCCCGCCCGGCACGACGCAATGGGTGCCCAGGCTCAGGAAGACCTGCGCCAGGCCGGTGCCGGGCACCACTGCCACGATGCCGGGCCCCTCGATGCTGCCCTCCGCGTTGCACAGCGGCTGCGGTTCTTCCGCTGCAGGCTTTTCGGCCGCTCTCGTCTCTGCCTCGACAAAACGCGGGGGCAACGGATCGTAACCGGCGGGCATCTCGGGGATGTGCATGTCATCCATGTTTTCGACTACCACATCGGTCACAAAGCCCAGGCTTACCGCGTAGGAGAGCACTTTCCCCGGATCGGGCACGTGGACATGTACCTTGACCAGATGCTCATCGCCCTCTACCAGTGGGCAATCACCCATCGCAGTAATCCGTTCTCGGATCGCAGCGACATCGAGGCGTTCGCCTTCGACCAGGAACTGGACATCGAAGCCGTAGACCAGGGGCGGGATGGGACGTTGTCCCTTGACGGCCGCGCGGGGCACTACGGCCGGCGCAGCAGCCGCCCGTTCGGGCGCTCTTTCACCGATCAGCTCACGATACATCCCCTCCAGGATGAAGAAGAGCCCTTTGCCGCCGCTGTCCACCTTGCCGGCCTGCTTCAGCACGGGAAGGAGGTTCGGCGTGTTAGCCACCGCCTCGTCGGCCGCGCGCACCACGCGCCCCAGGATGAACTGGATATCGTCCTCCAGTTGGGCAGCGTTTTCCGCGGCCGCAGCCGCCTCCTTGATGACGGTCAAGATGGTGCCCTCCACCGGCCGGTTCACGCCTTTGTACGCCACGCGGCTGCCTTCGGCCAGCGCGGCGGCCAGGGCGGGACCGGTCAAAACCTCCTGATCTCCCAGGCTACGGGATATGCCGCGCAAGATCTGCGACAGGATCACACCGGAGTTGCCCCGTGCGCCCATCAGCGCGCCGTGCGCGACGGCCTTTGTAACTTTGCCCACGCTGTCCAGATGCTCGTCGGAGATCTCGCGTACGGCCGATTTCATCGTCAACAGCATATTGGTGCCCGTGTCCCCGTCGGGCACGGGAAAGACGTTCAGCGCGTTGACGATCTCATGGTGCTGATCCAACCACTCCAGGCCGGCCAGGAGCAGATCTCGCCACTGCGCGGCGGACAGGCGTAGGATCGGCCCGTTAGTTGTTACAGGCCGGGGATTTCCGGCAACATGGGCGGTTTGACTTTCTGCTGCTGTCAACGTTCTGTTCCTCCACTCACGAATCGTTGTCCATCTCTCATTTGTCACCGTTCGGCATTCTCAACCCCTGGACATGGACGTTGACCTCCGCCACGGGCAGCCCCAGGGTTTGCTCCAGCGTGTACTTGACGCTGTTCATCACGCCGTGTGCCACCTCGGAGATGCGCGTGCCGTATTGGACGATCACGTACAGGTCCACGATCACCTGCCCGTCCCGCACCTGGACATCTATGCCGCGATGCCATTTGTCCGGCTGCAAGATGTCGGCCAGGCCGTCAATGAGGTTCTTGTTGGCCATCCCGACAACCCCATAACAGCGCAGCACTGCTTCACCGGCGACTGCCGCAATGGCATTGGGTGCGATCTCGATCCGTCCTGATTTCTTCTCTTCCACCATAAGAAGGCTCCTCCGCTCGGGTTCAAAGGCCATCATCAACGATGACGTTCTGTTTGCGTCTTTTCACGGGTTGTGGTATGATCATGACCGCTGTGGCCGGGCCTGTGAGGCTCGGTCGCCGTTTGTCTGATGACTTTGAGCACTCACAAGGGAGAATGTACTGATGGCTAGATGTCAAATTTGCGGTAAGGGGCCACAGTTCGGGCATAATGTCAGCCACTCGATGCGCCACACCAAGCGCCGCTGGAATCCTAATATTCAGCATGTGCGCCTGTCGGTGGACGGCCGAGAGCAGCGGATTTATGTCTGTGCCAAGTGCATCAAGACGATGCAGAAGGCCGGTTGAATTGCTCCTGTCCAGCCAGGCAGGCGGCCGGCGGCGACGCCGGCTGTTTGCTTTTAAAGGCCCTGGACTGCGCGGCGCAACGCAGCGATGCCGGCCGCAACCCCGTCGGGATGGCCGAATATGGCAGTGCCAGCCACCAGTATCTGTGCGCCGGCGGTCACCACTGCCGGCGCCGTGTGTTCATCTATCCCTCCGTCCACCTCGATCTCTGTCGTCAGCCCGGCCTCCCGGATCATGTGCGCCAGGCGTGCCACCTTCGCCGTCATGGTGGGGATGAAGCCCTGGCCGCCGAAGCCGGGATTGACGGTCATCACCAGCACTTGCTCGACGTAAGGCAACGCCTCGCGCAGCGTCTCCAGCGAAGTAGCCGGGTTCAGCGTGACGCCCGGCCGCGCGCCCAGCTCACGGATGCGTTGCAGGGTGCGATGGAGATGTGGGCAGGTTTCCACATGCACCGTGATGATGCTTGCACCGGCGCGCGCGAAATCCTCCAGATAGCGTTCGGGCTGTTCGATCATCAAGTGCACGTCCAGCGGCAAAGCGGTGATACGGCGCAAGGCCGCCACTACCCCTGGGCCGATGGTGATGTTGGGCACGAAATGGCCGTCCATCACATCCACGTGGATGTAGTCTGCGCCCGCAGACTCAGCAGCCCGCACCGCAGCGCCCAGTGCTGCGAAATCGGCCGCCAGAATGGACGGCGCAATTCTGATCACCTGATGACCTCCAGCGCTTCAAATCACAACATAGCAAAGCCGAACACCTATGGTCCGGCTCTCAAATGTCCCTAATGATACAACGGAACGGGGGATTTGGCAAAGCAGAAAGGCGCCGTCTACGCGCTGCCGGCGATGGGGAGGGTGATATGGAAAGTGCTCCCCCGGCCAAGGGTGCTTTCGAACCACAGGCGTCCGCCCTGCAGTTCGGCCAGTGCGCGCGCAATATAGAGGCCGAGTCCGATGCCGCGACTGGCGGTCTTGTTCACGTTCTGCGCCCGGAAGAAAGGATCGAAGATCCGAAGTTTGTCCTCCTCGGCGATCCCGATCCCTTCGTCGGCGACCGCGATTTCCAGAAAGCCGTCTTCCTGTGCCCTTTTGATTTCTACGGTGATGGTGGAGCCGACCGGGGAGTACTTGTTGGCGTTGCTGAGCAGGTTGCCCACCGTCTGGGCGGTGCGCGCCGGATCGCACAAGACGGGTGGGAGGCCGGCCGGCGCACGCAAGGAGATCTGTTGGGTCCGGCTTTCCAGTTGGGGGGCTTGCTCGGCTACCACCTCCTCCACCAGGTCCACCAGGTTGGTGGGCTTCAGGACGACTTCGAGCCGGCCTAACTCGATCCGGGTCAGATCGAGCAGGTCACGGGTGATCTGCAACAGCCGGCCGGCGCTGTTCTCGATAATGCGGAGGTATTCCGCCTGTCGTTGGGTCAGGGGGCCGGCATCGCCGTCCAGAAGCATTTCGACATAGCCGCTGATCGAGGCCAGGGGGGTGCGCAGCTCGTGGGCGGCGACGGAAACGAAGACCGACTTGACCTGATCCAGCCGCTGCAACTCGGCGTTGGCCGCCTCCAGCGTCAGATTCTTCCGGTGCAGCTCATCCCGGAGCAGCCGTAGTTCGTTGCGCTGTTGCGTCAGACGTTGTTCCAGCTCACCGAGCGCGGAGACGTCCTGGACCACGTGGATGAGGCCGGTGATGCGGCCCTCGTCGTCCATGTGGGGCAGGTCAATCATGGTAAGGTAGGCGGTCTTGCCGCCCGGCAGCTCGCGGTTGATGTAGGGGAGTTGAAAGCGGGGCAGTTCGCTGGTCAGCAGTTGGGCCAGCACCTCTTCGCTGCCGATCAACTCGGGCACGGCTTCGGTCAAGGGGCGGCCCATCCAGCTTTTCATCCAGGTCTGCAGGCCGTTGCTTGCGCCGCTGACCTCGATGATGGTCAGGTTGCGGTCGGTGACGGCGTAGGCGATGTGCTGGTCGTGCAAAATAGTCTGGGCTACCCGGTAAGTCATGCTGTCTGCTCCAGGGAGGATGACCGCGGTCAGGCCACCAGGAGCTGACCGAGATGTCGGAACACGGCTTCCACGTTGGCACCCGTCTTGGCGCTGGTGAGGTAGTGGGGGGCATGTAACGCGGCGGCTTGTTCGGCAACCTGCTCCTCGGTGATTTGGCATAGATCGTGCAGGTCGGCTTTGTTGGCGGCGATCACCAGGCGGGCGCCAGGGCTGATGCTGTGCAGCTCGGCCGCATAGCAAGGGACGCTCTCCAGGCTGGCGTGTCGCGTCAAGTCGCACACGATGATGGCGCCGGCTGCGCCGCGCAGGTAACTGGCCCGTACCGTGTTGTACTCTTCGCTTCCGGCCAGGTCCCAAAGCATCAACGTGAGCTCCACCAGGTCGCCGTTGCGCGGGAGGACGATCACCTTGCGGCTCACTTTGACGCCGATGGTGCTGAGGTATTTGTCGTCAAACAAGTTGTAGACGAAGCGACGCACCAGGCTGGTCTTGCCCACTGCGTAGTCGCCCAGAAGACAGACTTTCTTGCTCAGCGCAATCACATCGTGCGCCCCTTTCTTCGGTCAATGCCCGCACGCCGTTACGGTTCGGCGACGACCGGCACGCTCAGGAGGTTTCCTTCCTCCAGGCCGACCAGGATCCCCGCTACCCAACCGATCTCTCCGTTCCTTGTGCAACAGACCTGCCACCACCCGCCCGCCGCATTGCGGCCGACGACGGCCAGCTCGCGGCCGCTTTCCGCAACCTCCAACACCTGGTAGTTCAGCCCTGGCCCGGCACGGATGTTGACGCCACGTTCGCCCACCCTGACGATCGGCGTCGGGGCCGGGGAGGCCGTCGGCGTCGCCGTCGCCGTTGGGGAGGGGGTTGCGGTCGGCGTCGCCGTCGCCGTTGAGGTCGCAGTGGCGGTCGGCGTCGGCGTTGCAGTCGGGGTCAAGGTGGCCGTCGCCGTCGGCGTTGCTGTGGCGGTGGCTGTTGGCCCCGGAGTCGTCGTTACGATCACCAGGATCGTGGTAGTCGGTCGGTTCAGCGCGTTGCGCAGTCCCACCCCGGCGCCGATGCACGCAGCCAGCATACACAAGACCAGCGCCCCTCCCAGTACCGCCAGGATGCGCCGCTGGCCGGGGCTCAGCCCTTTGTCTGTCTCAGCAGCCCGCTCGGGAGAAAGAGCCAGCAAGGCGGACAGATCGCGTCCTGCGCCCGCAAATCTGGCGGTGTCGCCGTCGAAACGCACCAGGGCGGTGTTGTAGCCGTTCTCGATGGCGATGATACGCTCTCGCATGGCCGCCCGGAAGCCCGGCGGTTCGATCCCGTCCACCACCACAGCCAGGTAGGCGTGACGGGTGGCTTCGATCAAGATGCGCCGGGAGCCGTATTGGATTTCATCCAACTGGCCTTCTTGTCCCCGTCCGAAGGCGTCCTGGGCAAAGTCACGGATGGCGGTCAACATACCGCTGATCAGATCGGCGTGTTCGGCGGTATCCGGTTCGTTGGAAAGGTGCAACAGTAGCAGGCCGGTCTCGCGATGGATCAAGAACAGCTCGGCCACCCGGAACGGCAGCGCTTCTCGCAACGCCAGCGCTTCGGCCGGAACGCCGGCCAACCGGCCCCGTACCCGCCGCCAGATCAGCTTGAGATCGAAGGAAGTGCGCATCCGGGCGTCAATGGCCCGGGCCAGGTCCCGGATGGCCTCGGCAACCGCCCGGCCGATGAGCTGGCCGATGATCGGGTAGAGCGCCTCGATCATCTCGTCGCGGCCTTTGCGGACTGCGTCCCGGATGATGTCCCCCATCAAGGGCGCAATCGCGGCTACCAGGCGTTCCGGGTCGCCGGTGCGATGCTCTAGCTCTGCCACCCGGCCGGCCAGCTCCTCCGTCCGTTCGTGGACCGGCCTGGCCAGGATGCTGCGTAGCTCCTCCAGGGCGGGATCGGGCAGTTGGGGCGCCGGTGCCGTCGTGAACTCCGGCTCCTCTTGCTGCGCCTGCGGTTCGTCGCAGTTCGACGGTGACCGTTGTACGTCCATGTGGGCGATCAGTCGGGTTGATCCAGGCCCTGTAGCAGGTCGGCCAGGGAACCGCCAGCCTTCACATGGTTGCCCAGCTCGATGAACAGGTCGCCCAACATGGTGCGATCGGTCTTCTCATCGGTCAGCCGCTGGGCGATCATGCGCAGCTCTTCGCGCAGGTCGGCATCGGCTCTGCGCAGCTCCAGGCGCAGGTTCTGCAGCGCTGTTTCCTGGGCGGCGGCCTGATCGGCCAGTTCGGCGCTCAAGCGGCTGATTTCGGCCTTCAGCGCGGCCTGCAGTTCGCTGTCCGCCTGTTGCAACTCCTGGCGCAGGTTCTTCTCGCTGGTCGCGTGGGCAGCGTTCTGCTCGGCCAGTTGGGCGGCCAGCCGGCCCGTTTCAGCTTTCAGCGCCGCTTTCAACTCATCATCGGCCTGGCGCAGCTCCTGGCGCAAGGCCTGCAGGTTGCGGCTCTGCGCGGCATCCCTGGCGGTCAACTGTTCGCTCAGGCGATCCAGCTCTTGCTGGAGGCGGCCGATGTCCCGCATCACGGCCTCGAAGCGCTGCTCGTAGTCGCGCATCTTCGGCCCGAAGATGATGTCTCGAATCCGCTCGACTGATTCCGTGCCTGCGATCTGTTCCTTGTCTGCCATTCGATCCTCCTGAAGGATAGCGATAAAGGATTACAGCGCGAATTACGTGGAAAGCGGCCAGCGCAAAGTCAACGTCTGGCAGGGAAGCTGTAGCCCAGCCCGCGCTCGGTGAGGATGTAGCGGGGCTGAGACGGGATCGGTTCGATCTTCTGCCGCAGCCGATGGACATGGACGCGCAGGGTGTCCTCGAACACCTCTTCCATGGGCCACAGCCGGCGCAGCAGAAAGTCGGTGGAGACGGTGCGGCCGGCGTTGCGCATCAGCAGATAGAGCAGCTTGGTCTCGGTAGGCGTCAACGGCACCGGCTGCCCTTCGATGAAGATCTGTTGGTGGGGGAAATCCACCGCCAGCCGGTCGTCAACCTTGATCAGCGCGTCCAGGGTATAGGCAAAGTCGCCGATGCGCCGCAGCACGCGCTCGACGCGTGCCACCAGTTCGCGGGGGCTGAACGGCTTGACGATGTAGTCCTCGGCATAGCGGCTGATGCCCTGGATGATGGTCTCCTCTTCATCCACGGCACTCAACATAATAATAGGAAGGTCGCTGAACTGTTGGACCGCCTGGCAAAACTCGAAGCCGGACATCCCCGGCAGGTTGATGTCCACGATGGCCAGGTGCGGCATGCCGCGGCGGCGGATGATGTCCAGCGCCTGGTGGCCGCTGCCGGCGGTGAACACCTCAAAACCGGCGCTCTCCAGCTTATCTTTCACCAGGCGCTGGATGTGGGGGTCGTCGTCAACCACCAGGATGCGTTGTGTTGTCGGTGGCGTGCCCGGCAAGGGCGCGTTGGGCATCGGTTATCCTGCGCTCACGAGATTGGCGGCCACGAAATCCCAGTTGACCAGGTGATCCAGGAACGCCTGGACGAAATCGGGCCGTCGGTTTTGATAGTCCAGGTAATAGGCGTGTTCCCACACGTCCACGGTGAGCAGGGCCTTCTTGCCCTGGGTCATCGGGGTCTCGGCGTTGGGCGTGCTGAGGATGCTGAGCTGATCGCCGTCCAGCACCAGCCAGCCCCAACCACTGCCGAAGCGCCCTACGGCGGCATTCTTGAACTGCTCGGCGAACTTCTCGTAACTGCCGAAAGCGGCGTCAATCCGGGCTGCCAGCTCACCCGTGGGCCTGCCGCCGCCGCCCGGCTTCATGCAATGCCAGAAGAAGGTGTGGTTCCACACCTGGGCCGCGTTGTTGAAGAAAGCCGCTTTGGCCGGATCGCCAGCGGTGGCCAGGATGATTTCTTCCAGGGTGGCGTGTTCGTACGGGCTGCCGGGCAGCAACTTGTTGAGGTTGTCCACGTAGGCTTTGTGGTGTTTGCCGTGATGGAAACTGAAGGTTCGGGCCGTATAGTACGGCTCCAACGCTGTGTCAGGATACGGCAGAGGGGGTAGCTCGAAAGCCATGGCAGTCTGCTCCTTTGCTAGAATGATAGACGCCGTAGGTTGCCGCGGCGTCGTCGGCATCTGAACTACACTTTATTCTACACCTTTATGCGCGAATGGGCAAATGCACTCTCAACAACAAGACTTCGCCAGCCGGTATAGTTCAACAACGCCTCACATTATACCATAGGATCGTCTGTCGCTGCTTCATCGCCCGGCTATCTTGAAAAGGTGTTCAAGGCGGTGAGGCCGTCCACAACACCTTTGCCGGTGGATTGCCCCGCTCTTGCCTTGTTTGTCGAACAGCTTCGAACGCGTTATAATTCCAGCCACTATCGTATCCTGGCACTTACCCTGTCACGTCCTCCCCCACGTGACGCCGCAGGAGGTATCGTCATGCTCGCCAAAGTCTACAGTTGCGCGCTGATCGGCCTGGAGGGCGCGCTGGTAGAAGTGGAGGCGGATCTCAACCCGCGCTCGCTGCCTTCGGTGACGCTGGTCGGCCTGCCTGATACAGCCGTGAAGGAGTCCACCGAGCGGGTGCGCGCTGCGATCTTCAACTCCGGCTTGACCTATCCCCGGGGCCGGTTGACGGTCAACCTGGCGCCGGCCGATCTGCGCAAGGAGGGGCCGGCCTACGATCTGCCGATTGCGGTGGCGCTGCTGGCCGTGGCGGAGCAGATCCCGGCCGACCTGGAGGGGATGGTCTTCCTGGGCGAGCTCTCCCTGGACGGATCGGTGCGGCACGTGGAGGGGGTGTTGCCGATGACCCATGCGGTGAAGGAGCTGGGTTATCAGGCTATCTTCGTGCCCCAGGCCGACGCGCCCGAGGCTGCCCTGGTGGAGGGGATCGAGGTCTACCCCGTCGAGTCGCTGGGCCGGCTGGCCGCGCACTTCAGAGATTACCACCCCATCGAACCCTATCGCGCCGACCTGCGCCTGGACGACGAACCGCCTCCTTATGCAGCCGACTTTCAGGATATCAAAGGCCAGGAACATGTCAAGCGGGCGCTGGAAGTCGCCGCAGCCGGTGGGCATAACGTGCTGATGTCGGGCCCGCCGGGGTCGGGCAAGACGTTGCTGGCGCGCTCGCTGCCTTCGATCCTGCCGCGCATGACCCCGTCTGAGGCGCTGGACGTGACGCGTATCTACTCCGTGGCCGGGATGTTGCCGTCCGACGTGCCGCTGATCCGCCACCGGCCCTTCCGGGCGCCGCACCACACGATCTCCCATGCCGGCCTGGTGGGCGGCGGGCAATGGCCGCGGCCGGGGGAGATCAGCCTGGCGCACCGGGGGGTGTTGTTCCTGGATGAGCTGCCGGAGTTTGGCCAGCACGGGCTGGAGGTGCTGCGCCAGCCGTTGGAGGACAAGGTGGTGACCATCAGCCGGGCGCAGGGGAGCCTGACCTTCCCGGCGAATTTCATGCTGGTGGGGGCGATGAACCCGTGTCCCTGCGGATACTACGGCGATCCCGAGCACGCCTGTTCGTGCAGCCCGACGTTGATCAGCCGCTACCAGAAGCGGCTGTCCGGGCCGCTGTTGGACCGGATAGACATTCACGTGGAGGTGCCGCGCGTGCCGTTTCAGAAGCTATCGGACGAGCGGCGGGGGGAGCCTTCGGCAGCGGTGCGGGCCAGGGTGGAGGCGGCCCGGGCGCGGCAGGCGGCGCGGTTTGCAGGCACGCCGTTGACCACCAATGCGGACATGGGGCCGACGCACGTACGCGAGTTCTGCCCGGTGGACGAGACGGGCCGGCAGCTTCTGGCTGCGGCGATGCGCCAGCTCAACCTGAGTGCGCGGGCATATCACCGGGTGCTGAAGCTGGCGCGGACGATTGCGGATCTCGCGGGCAGCGAGCGCATCCAGCCGGCGCACATCGCGGAGGCGATCCAGTACCGGCCGCGGCGGATGGAGTAGGGTGTGGTACAATAGACACATATGGAAGGTAACAGCTCAAGAACGGCCCCGGCGACCACCTCGGCCAGCCCAGAAGATATGTCCGTTCTGATCAACAAAGACGACTTGTTGGTCGTCAGAGCTGAACCGCTCACTGATCTAACTGACATCGTAGAACGCGAGCGTGAGCGGCGGATAACTGAATTACTGCATCCCAACCTGGTATTGCCCTAGAGACGTTACGTTTGACATACCCAAAGAGCGGGTATAAGATAGCGATCAAGATAGCCATCCGGAGAGTGCCATAGTACCCGCTAGATTTCTTGCTTCACATTTCTCAAGGAGTTTGTCACCATGTCAGACTACACCCCTCGACCCGAGCATAAGTTTACCTTTGGCTTGTGGACCGTAGGCAACCCGGGCGCCGACCCGTTCGGCTCTGCGGTGCGGCCGCACCTCTCCCCCGTGCAGATCGTGCACCTGTTGGCCGAGGTCGGCGCGTACGGCGTTAACTTCCACGACAACGACCTGGTGCCCATTGACGCGACACCGGCCGAGCGGGACCGCATCGTGGCGGACTTCAAGAAGGCACTGGCCGACACCGGCCTGGTCGTGCCCATGGCGACCACGAACCTGTTCAGCGATCCCGTGTTCAAGGACGGTGCGTTCACGTCCAACGACCCCAAGGTGCGGGCTTATGCGCTGCACAAGACGATGCACGCCATTGACCTGGGCGTCGAGCTGGGGGCCAAACTCTATGTGTTCTGGGGCGGCCGCGAGGGGATCGAGAGCGACGCGGCCAAGAACCCGGTCGAAGGGCTGAAACGCATGCGCGAGGCGCTGAACTTCTTATGCGAGTACGTGCTGGACCAGGGCTACGACCTGAAGTTCGCGCTGGAGGCCAAGCCCAATGAGCCGCGCGGGGACATCTACCTGCCCACCACCGGCCACATGCTGGGCTTCATCGCCACCCTGGATCACCCGGAGATGGTGGGCGTGAACCCCGAGATGGCACACGAGCACATGGCGGGGCTGAACTTCATGCACGGCGTGGCGCAGGCGTGGGAAGCGGGTAAGCTGTTCCACATTGACCTGAACGACCAGAACTTCTGCCGCTACGACCAGGATTTCCGCTTCGGCTCGCACAACTGGAAGCAGGCGTTCTTCCTGGTGAAATTCCTGGAGGACGTGGGCTACGACGGCCCGCGGCACTTCGATTCCCACGCGTACCGCACCGAGGATGCCGAGGGCGTGAAGGACTTCGCCCGGGGCAGCATGCGGAGCTATTTGATCTTGAAGGAGAAGGCGGCTCAGTTCAACGCCGATCCGGAGATCCAGGCGTTGTTGGCGGAGATCAATGCGGACGATGGGAGCATGGCACCGTTCCAGGGCCGCTACAGCCGGGAGAAGGCCGCCGCGCTGAAGGCGCACGCGTTCGATCGTGTGGCTCTGGGCGCGCGCGGGATGAAGTACGAGCGGCTGGATCAGTTGACGTTTGACTTGCTGCTGGGCGTGCGATAAGCGGGCGAATCGGTTTTTCCAGCGCCTGGCGATTCTATAGATGTTCAGATAATCTTCTGGAGTCGAAGCTTTAGCCGGTTGGCCTCGTAGCCCAGAGAAACCGGCTGAAGCCTCGATTCCGGATCGCAAAACCCCCGGGTCTTTATCTGACTCACTATAGCCAGGCGCTGGAAAGCCGGCAACCTGCTTCCTTTCAATCTCCCCAAATCCCATCCAACTCTTCATCCGGCACGTCCCACGTCAGCCCGTGGGGGGCCAGGGATTCGGTCACCAGGAAGTCCGGCAGGCGGTCGGTAGCCGCAGTCAGCCCGGCGCGGCGGTTGAAGTCGCGTTCCAGGCTAATCACCCGCCGGCCGATCTCGGTCAGATAGGCGGGCGTGACCGGCAAGTCATAGGCTGTGGCCAGCATGTCGGTGATGAGCGCGGGCTGGCCGCCGGTGGCGCCCAGCAGGAACACGCACAGCCCCAGCGCGTCGTACGCGGCGCGGGTGATCTGCGTGCCGCGGGAGAGCGCGATCTGGCCCTCCCGGCTGTGGTGATCCACCGGCGCGAACACGGTCAGCCCCGCAGTGTGATCGCCGCCCATAGGGCTGGTGGCGTAGGTGACCCCCGTCCCCTTCACTGCGCGCGGATCGTAGGCCGAGATGGCCTGTCGCTTGACGTGGGGGATGCGGCGCACGCCCAACGTGCGGCCCGCGATGTAGCACCCCTGGCCCAGCAGCCGGCCCAACACCGTGCCCTGGCCGATCTCCTCTACCAGCGCGCAGGCCCGTTCTGCGTCGCCGAAGGCCAGCAGCCCGGCCTCGGCCGCCACGCCCAACGTCGCGCCCACCTCGATGGTGTCCAGCCCCAGTTCGTTGCACAGCCGGTTGAGCCGCGCCACCGCGTCGGGATCGCCGATGCCCAGGTTCGAGCCGCACATGCCCAGCGTTTCGTACTCGATGGGCGCCACCAGCCGCCGGCCCGCCGCGTCCGGGTAGACGTTGGAGCACTGGATGACGCAGGTTGCCATGCAGCTTTCGGTGGGCGTGCCCTCGCCCCCCCGCTGTAAGATGAGGTCGCGCAGTGCCTCGCCAGACAGTTGTTCGGCTTCCTCGAATGTGCCCTGGCCGAAGTTGCGGGTGGGCAATCCGCCCAACGACTGCACCAGCATCACGGTAGAGGCGGTGCCGTAATCGCGCAGCACGTGGATGCGTTCGTTGCCTGCCAGCGCTTTGTGGTAAGCGGATACTGCCGCGCGAAAGGCGGGGCTCCGTGGACGGGAACTGGATTTCGTTTGACGGATCAAGATCGCCTTGATCCCTTTGCTGCCCATGACCGCGCCCAGGCCCCCGCGGGCCGCGAAGCGATACGGCCCCCCGCGCACGTCGCCCACACAGATGGCCGCGGACGGCAGCAGCATCTCACCGGCCGGGCCGATGGCCAGGTAGGTGTAGCCGTCGCCGAAATCGGCTTTGAGCCGCGCGGCGGTCTCTTCCAGGCGCAGGCCGCGATAATCCGCTGCGGGCACGAAGCGCACCGCGTCCTCCTCGCCGCCTTCCAGCACGATGATCGCCGGCCCTAAGTCCGCGGGCAGCGCGCCGGTCAGAACCACCCCGCGGTAGCCCAGGCTGGCGAGCCGATCCGCCACGTCGCCGCCCGCGTTGCTCTCTTTGATGCCGCCGGTGAGGGGGCTCTTGGCGCCGGTGGAGAGCCGGCCCGCGTCCGAGACGCCCCAGCCGGCCAATGGCCCGCACGCCAGCACCAGGGGGTTGTCCGGCCCCAACGGATCGCAGCCGGGGTCGGCCTCGCGGGTCAGGATCTCGGCGGTGAGCAGCCGGCCGCCCAGGAGCGGATCGGCCAGGGGTTCTACCGATGACGTGCCAGGCACTTCCGAAGTGCCTGGCACGTGAATACGCAACAACTTCATAACACGCCCTCCAGGATCTTCGCGCAGTCCGCGGCGCTGGCCGGCCGCGGGTTGTTGGGCAACATCGCCATGACGGACGCGGCCTGGCCCCACGCGGCCAGGTCGGCCTCGGTGATTTGCGTTACGTCCACCCCGCGCACCTCGTGCAGCGCGGTCGGCAGCCCCAGACCACGCAGCCATGCTTTGACCGCGGCCACGACTTCTTCGTCCCCAGCGTCGCGCGGCAGGTCCAGCGCGTGCAGCAGCCGGCTGCGCCTATCGCCCAAGGCGGGCAGGTTGTAGGCCAGCCCGTGAGGCAACAGCAGGCCGATGGTCAGGCCGTGGTGCAGCCCGAAGTGTCCGGTCAACGGCCCGGCCAGCGCGTGGACGATGCCCAGGCCGCTCTGGTCGAAGGCCCAGCCGGCCAACGCGCTGGCCAGCAGCATCTCCGCCCGGGCGGCCAGGTCGGCGCCATCGCGGGTCGCGACGGGCAGGGCGCGCCAGGCGCGGCGGGCCGCGTCCAGCGCCAGGTTGTCGGTGATCGGGTTGGCGCGACGGCCCATGTACGCCTCCAGCGCGTGGCCCAGCACATCCGCGCCGGTGGCCGCGGTCAGATGGGGCGGCAGGCTGGCGGTCAGCGCCGGGTCAAGGATAGCGGCGCGGGCGAAAAGGTGCGGGTGCAGCACCCCGCGCTTGGAATGGGTCTCCTCGTCCTCGATGACGGTGACGCGGGTCATCTCGCTGCCGGTGCCGGCGGTGGTGGGCACGGCGATCAGCGGCAGGATGGGCCGGGTGATGGGCTGCCCGCGCCACTGGTAGTCCGCGTAGCTGCCGCCGTTGGTGAACAGCAGCCCGACCGCCTTGCCGACGTCAATGACGCTGCCGCCGCCCAGCGCCACCAGCGCTTCCGCGGCTTCGGCCTGCGCCACCGCCAGCGCGGCCGTGACATCGGCCACCGTGGGGTTAGTTTTGATCGCCGTGAAGGTCGCCACGTGGACGCCGCCGGCTTCCAGCAGGTCGGCGACCTGTTTGACCAGACCGATCCCGGCCAGGCCGGGGTCGCTCAGCAGCAGCACGCGCTGCGCGCCGATCTCGGCCAGCGCCGCGGGCAGCGCCTCGGCGACCGGCTGGCCGAAAACGAGTTTGACGGGGGTGTGGAAGGTGAAGGTCATGGGGTGCTCCTCACTGGGCTAACCGGACGATCTGCTCCCGCTGCGCTGGCGACAGCGCCACACGCGGCGAGTTTGCCTCTGTGGTCGTGCGGTTTTCCACCACCAGCACTGTGGCATCCTCGCTCAGGGCATGGGTGTGCCACACCGCCCGTTTGACGTTGTAGAGCGTGAGCGGCTCCATATCTACAGCGTGCAGCGCCTCGACCTGGGACTGGCCTTCCCCCACGTACAGGATGCAGCGCCCCGCCAGCAGCACGAAGACTTCGTCCGTCTCGTCGTGGCGCTGCATGTTGGTCAGGTTTTCCGGTCGCAACTCATCGCAGAAACGCAAGATCGCCACGCGCCAGGCGCCGAAATCAACCAACGGCTGATAGCCTTCACCGCTGTACTGGCGGATTTCCAACAAAGTCTCGGGGATCTCCATAGGTTGCCTCCTGTAGGCCGGCAGTCTTTGGACTCAGTGGGTCACAGAAGCTGCTTGAACCTGCCTGGCACTTCCGAAAGTGCCAGGCAGGTCGCCGGCAAATCGTGATCTACTGGAACTGCCGGATAGATTGTCTTTACATCTCCCGGCCTGGCCAGAACTCCGCCAGGCGGGGATCCTGCACGGCGCCCGTCACCATCCCTGCCACGATCTCGCCTACCAGCGGCGTCAGGATGATGGTACTTTTGAGCGCAGTGGCTACGAACAAGCCGCGCACTCCGTCCACCGGGCCCAGCAGCGGCCGTCTGTCGGCGGTGAACGCCACCGGGATGGCCCAGGAGCGGATGACTGCGGCGCGGCGCAGGGCCGGGAGCCAGCGACGGGCCTCGGCGGCAACGGCAGGCAGCGCGGTCGGAGTGGCGCCCCGGGTGAGGCGCGTCGTCACTTGCGCGGCCTCGCCGATCATGATGTTGCCCTGTGGGCGTTGGCGCAGGCAGAAGCCGACGGTCTGCGCATCGGCGCCCTCGGTGGCCTCGAAGAACGCGGCGGTGGTCATGGCGTTGGCCGCGATCGGCGGCAGCGGCTCGGTGATCGCCGCTTCGCCGTGCACCCAGCGCATGGGCAGCGTAACGCCGGCCGTGCGGGCCAGACCGGCCGACCACGCGCCCGCCGCCAGGACGACCGCGCCGGCGGGTACGGGGCCGCGTGTCGTGACGATGCCGGTCACGCGTCCCCCGTTGGTTTCGATGTCGGTGACGCGCGTATGCGTCCAAACCTGGAGGCCGCGCTCCCGGCCGCGCAGCACATACGCGTGTACCAGCCGGAAGGGGTCCAGCATCCCCTCGTCGGGGTTGTACAGCGCGCCCAGGATCGCGGCCGATGACAGGGCCGGCTCCAGGCGGCAGGTCTCGTCGCGGTCCAGGAGCGCCACGCGCAACCCGGCCGCCCGCAGATGGTTGGCGCGGTCAGCCATCATCTCCCATTGGTGTTGGGTTTCGATGAGCAGCAAATTGCCGGTGCGGCGGAAGCCCACATCGTAGTCGAGCTCGTCCCCCAACGAGGCGAAGCGGGCATAGCTTTGGAGCGTCAATTCCAGGCTGAGGCCGAACTCGGCGTCTTCCACCTGGACGTTGCCGAAGTTGGCGCCCGACGCGCCTGACGCGAGATCGCCCTGCTCGATCAGCAACGCCCGCACGCCGGCCCGCGCCAGGTGATAGGCGACCGATGCGCCGATCAACCCGCCGCCGATAATAACTGCGTCGGGGGTGCGACCTACCCCCCAACCCCCTCCCTGCGAGGGAAGGGGGGCCAGATCTCCCCCTCTCTTGTCAGGAGAGGGGGGCAGGGGGGTGAGGTTCACGCGTCCTCCAGCAGCCCTTCCAGCGGCACAGGCACGACCGGCGGCCGGGGCGTCACCTGGCCCAATGCCTCCACGGGCCGACCCAGCTCACGAGCTATCAGCTCGGACACGGGCCCGCCGCACATGCGGCCCTGGCAGCGGCCCATGCCCGCGCGCGTCACCATGCGCACCGCGTTCAGGGTCTCCGCGCCCTCGGCCACGGCCCGGCGGATCTCGCCCACGGTGATCTCCTCGCAGCGGCACAGCACGGTGTCATCGGTCAGCAGGTCGCCCAGGCGCGCAGACGCGGGGAAGAGGTCCAGCAGCACGGCCGCGAACCGGCGCTGCCGGGCCAACTCCCGGCGGATCGCGGCCAGCCGATCAGCCGGGACCGTGCGGCCCAACTGGCGGGCGGCCGCCAGCGCGGCCAGCCGGCCCTCCCACAGCGCCACGTCCTTGCCGCCGATGCCCGCTGCGTCGCCGGCCACGAAGATGCCCTCCTGCGTGGTCTGCAGCCACTCATCGCGCACGGGCAGATAGGCGCGCTGACCGGGATCGTAGCGATGTTCGCAGCCCGCCTGTCGCGCTAGCTGCACTGAGGGCATGAGCCCGTGACCCAGGCAGATGGTGTCCACGGCTACGGTCTCTTCGGCGTCCCCGGTGACCGTGCCGATGATCGCCCGTTCGACCTGGCCGTCCCCTCCAGCCCGACGTACCAGCCACCCCCATCGCAAGGGGACGCGCGCCCGCCGCAGCGCTCGCAGCGCGGCCCAGCCCTCGGCCAGGCGTTCCCACTGGCCCCAGACGGCGAGCGCGTGCCGCCAGCCGCGCCAGGGGAAGGGGCTGGTGTCCAGCACAGCGACGACCTCGCCCCCGGCATCCAACAGGTGATGCGCCAGCAGCAGTTGCAGCGGCCCTGTGCCGCTGAGCAGGAAGCGCCGGCCGGGCAGCAGCCGCTGGTGCTTCACCAGGTTCAGCGCCGCGCCCGCGGTCAGCACGCCCGGCAGGGTCCAGCCAGGGAAGGGCACAGGCCGGTCATACGCGCCGGGCGCCAGGATGACCTGTTGTGCCAGCAGTCGCCGCGGCGTGCCGTCCGGGCCGTAGAGGCAGAGGAGATAGGGCGCCGCGTCTGGGCGGGAAGCCACTTCCTGTTGTTCTGGACTGGAGGCTTCAGCCGGTTCATCGCGTCCCACGTCAGACCGGCTAAAGCCTCGATTCCGGTCGGCTGGTGTTTCTTGTGCGGTGATAGCGCCCTCGGCGTCGGTGAGGTCCGGGAAAATCCCCCAAACCACGGTATCGGTCAACACCCGCACGCCGGGCCGCGCGTATGGCTCGAAGGGCAAGGGGTGGTCGCCGGGCGTAACGCCCAGCTCGGCCGGGGTCTGCTTGAAGTATTGGCCGCCGGGTCGCGGAAAGGCATCCACCAGGACGACATCCACGCCCAGTTCGGCGGCTTCGGCTGCTGCGGCCAGTCCGGCCGGCCCTGCGCCGATGATCGCGAGTTCGATGCGCTCAGGCATGGGCCACGCCTCCTGTCTCCACCACCATGCCGGGCCGCACGATCGTCATGCAGGCCCGCACATCCGGCTGGCCGTCAACAGTCACCAGGCAGTCGAAGCAGACCCCCATGCCGCAGAACAGGCCGCGCGGCGCGCCGTGGTCGGTGTGGCGGAAGGTCCGCCGGCCCGCGGCCAGCAGCACGGTGGCCACCGTTTCGCCGGGGTAGGCTGGCACCGGCTCGCCGTCAACGATGATGGTCAGCGTCGCGCTGTCGGGCGGGCGGGGTAGGCGCAGGTTGTTCACAGAAACACTCATCCTTTTTGGACTCCGAGATTTCCAAAGTAGATCGTCAAAGGTGTCTGGAATGGAGGTTTTAGCCGGTTGCCTGGGCATTTGCGCGTCATGGGATAGACCGGCTAAAGCCTCGATTCCGGATGTCAGGAGTTTTCGCCAAAGCGTCCGGGCGCAAACAACCCCAAATCGGCCGGCGGCGGCTCGCCCACGAGCATCCCCGCTATCCAGTCGCAGATCAGCGGCACGACGGTGATCGTTTCCAGGAAGGCGGCGGCCACAAAGACGTTGTCCAGGCCGGGCACCCATCCCACCAGGGGTTCGTCGTCCGGGCTGAACGGGGTCGGGACCGCCCACCCCCGGACGACACGCAGCCTTTTCAGCGCAGGGCAAAGCCGAAGCAGGTCTGCTGCGACATTGGCCAGGCCCCAGGCCGACGACCGGCGATGCAGCTCCGTCGTCTTGAAGACTGCCTCGGTGACCACGAGCGTGCCGTTCTTATGGCGGCTGAAGCCCACCGACACGGCACGTTCCTTGCCGTGGATCGTCTCATAGAAGCTGGCCAGCTCGACGGTGTTGTGCAGCGGCAGTGCCGTCGGCTCGGTGACGAACGCCTCGGCATGGGTGTGGTGGATGGGCAGCTCCACGCCGGCCATCCGGAGCAGCGGGGCGGTCCAGGCACCGGCCATCACCGCCACGTGCGCGGCCGCGAAGCGCTGGCCGCCGGCCTCGACCGCCACGACGCGTTGGCCCTCGACCTGCATGGCCGTGACCGGCGTGTGCGGCCGGAGCGCAGCCCCGTGTCGTCGCGCAGCGCGAGCATACGCCGCGCAAAACCGAAACGGGTTCAGCAGCCCCTCCGTCGCGTACGCTGCCCCCATGAAGCCATCGGCGTTCACGCATGGCTCGATACGGCGCAGGTCGGCCTGATCCAGCATCCGGGTCGGGATGCCGGACGCAGTGAGGATGGCCGCGCGGCCGGCCCATTGCTCCCACAGATGTGGCGCATCAATCAGCGCCAGGAAGCCGATGCGCCGGAACTCGAAGTCGGCGTCTAACTCATCTTCCAGCGCCTCCAGCCGTGCCATGCCTTCGCGAATCAGCCGCAGGTTCAGCGGGTCGAGGTGTCCCTCGGCGACCTGGGCGCGGCCCGTGCACGCGGCCGATGACCCGCTTCCCAGGTCATTGGCTTCCAGCAGCAGCGTGCGCGCGCCGCGGCGGGCCAGATGATAGGCCGTCGCCAGCCCCACCATCCCCCCGCCGATGATGATGGTGTCGTAGGTTTGCATGATGACTGACCTGTTTCCCGGCGACTGTAAGTCGCAGCTACCGTAGCGAAGTCCACCTGCGTGGACTGATCGCCGGTCGCTGGTCGGCGCAGGCCGACCTGGCAACGGTTGCTGCGGTTTGTAACCGCCGGGCACCGCCTTGCTCTCCCGATCCTTCACCAGTTCGCTGGCTCAGTGCCCTGTGTCAGGCTGAATCCTGTAGGGAGGTCGTTCCGTTCAAAAAGTGGATGCGGAGGGCACGCTGGCCAACAGCGCTGGTGGTTCGATGGTACGCGCCGGTGTGTGCGTCGTGGAGGACACCGGCGGATCAGGGACGAAAACCGATGCGATGCTGGCGGCTAAAGCTTACCGCTCGCCAGCATCAGCGCCGAAAGTATAAACGTTTTCGAGGGTTCCTGTCAAACACAGGCAGTCGAAAATTGCCATCTGCCCGGTTGCGATGTAGGATGGGCAGTAAGTTCTGACTGAGGGCACTTGCGCGCAATCCATTCGTGGGCTTTGCCGCCGTTGAAAACAAGAACATATGTCCGCCGTCACTGATCCTCCCCCCATCGCTATGGCCCAACCCGGCGCGCTACGGATCCTGCGTCGGGCCTTAGGCTATCTCCGTCCCTACTGGCGGCTGACCGTTTTCGGCTACATCACCCTGCTGGGTGTCACCGGGCTGACCCTGACCATCCCGCAGTTGATCCGCCGGGCAGTGGACGAGGGTATTCGGGGACAGAACACGCAGGCGCTGGCCGTGATGGTGCTGGCCGTCCTGGGGTTGGCGCTGTTGCGCGGCCTGCTCAATTTCGTGCAGGGCCGGGCCACCGAGGTCGCGTCGCAAGGGGTCGCCTACGACCTGCGCAACGCGCTCTACCGGAAGCTCTCGGCGCTGTCCTTCTCCTATCACGATCGCGCCCAGGTGGGACAGTTGCTTTCGCGTGCCATCCAGGACGTGGACCGCATCCGTTTCGTCACGGGCCGCGCGTTCCTGCGCCTGGCCGAGGGGCTGGTGCTGCTGATCGGCACGGCCATCGTGTTGCTGGCGATGAACCCGCCCCTGGCGATCCTGGCGTTGGGGGCCATGCCGTTTCTGGCCCATCGCGCGATGTATGTCAGCCGGCGGCTCCGGCCGCTGTCGCTGGCGGTGCAGCAGCAGTTGGCCGTGCTCACCACCCGGCTGGAGCAGAACCTGCGCGGCGCCCGCATCGTGAAGGCGTTCGCGCAGGAAGAGGCGGAGATCGCCCGTTTCGAGCGCGAGAACACGCACTGGTTTCAGTTGTCCATTGCGGCGGCCCGGCTACAGGCGCTGAATACGCCGCTGTTAGATCTGATCGCCAACCTGGGGACGGTGTTCATCATCTGGTATGGCGGCACGCTGGTGGTGCGCGGCAACCTGACCCTGGGCGAACTGGTGGCGTTTTCCACGTATCTCGGCCAGCTATATATTCCTGTGCGTCGCCTGGGCCTCATCCTCCCTGCGCTGGCCATGGCTGCCGCCGCAGGGGAGCGCGTTTTCGAAATCCTGGACGCACAGTCGGAGGTCACCGACGCGGCCGACGCGATCCCTTTGCCGCCCGTGCGCGGCCATGTGCGTTTCGAGCACGTTTCGTTCAGCTACTTCGGCCGACACAAGGTGTTGGACGACGTCTCGTTCGAGGCGTTGCCCGGTCAGTTGGTGGCGCTGCTGGGCCCTACCGGGTCGGGCAAATCCACAATCATCAATCTGATCCCGCGCTTCTACGATCCGACCGCCGGCCGGATTACCATTGACGGCTACGACCTGCGCCGGGTCACGCTCAGCAGTCTGCGCAATCAGGTGGGCATCGTGTTGCAGGAAACCGCCCTGTTCGCCACCACCATTCGCGAGAACATCGCGTTCGGCCGGCCCGACGCCAGTGAAGCGGACATTATTGCCGCGGCGCAGGCTGCGCAGGCCCACGACTTCATCATGGCGCTGCCCCAGGGCTACGACACCCCGGTGGGCGAACGCGGGGTGACCCTGTCCGGCGGGCAGAAGCAACGAGTGGCTATTGCGCGGGCTCTGTTGCGCGACCCGCGCATCTTGATCCTGGACGACGCAACGGCCAGTGTGGACACAGAGACCGAGCAACTGATCCAGCAGGCGCTGGCGCGGCTGATGGTCGGCCGGACTTCTTTTGTGATTGCCCAGCGTCTCAGCACCGTCCGACGGGCCGACCTGATCCTGGTGCTGGAGCGCGGGCGTATCGCCGCTGCCGGCACCCACGCCGAGCTGCTGCGCACCTCGGAGCTGTACGCAGAGATCTATCATCGGCAGTTGAAGCCGCAGGAGGGGATCTCGTGAGTTTCTCCATTGGCACCAGTGCCCCGCGCATGGGGCCGGGCGGCGTCCTGGAAAGGTTTGGCGACAAGGCTGAGGGCCGGGCGTTCGACCGCCGCATCGCCTGGCGCCTGCTGGGCTTTCTCCGCCCTTACTGGCGGCAGATGGTCGGCGCAGTTTCCCTCATGTTGGCCTCCTCGGCGCTGTCGCTGGCGACGCCCTACCTGGTTAAGATCGCCATTGATGTCAACATCGCCCAGCGCGATCTGACGGGCCTGACCCGCACGGCTTTGCTCATTGCGGCGGTTTGGGGTGCGCTCTACCTGACGGCTGCCGGCCAGCGTTGGCTGCTGTCGTGGGTCGGGCTGCGGGTGCTGGCCAACTTGCGGCGTGACCTCTTTCGCCATCTGCAGGCACTGCCATTGGGTTACCATGACCGACACATCGTCGGCGTCACGATCTCGCGCGTCATCAACGACGTGGGGGTGATCAACGACCTGCTGTCGCAAGGGCTGGTGACCCTGGTGGGCGACAGCGTGGTGCTCATCGGCATCGTGGTTGTCATGTTCTCCATGAGCCCCCGGTTGGCGTTGCTGACTTTTACCGTGATCCCGGTCATGGCCCTGGTCACCGTGTGGTTTGCCCGCAACGCGCAAACTGCCTTCCGTCAGACGCGGGCCCGGATCGCCGAGGTGGTGGGCGACCTGGCCGAGGACCTGTCGGGCATGCGCGTGATTCAGGCTTTTGCGCAAGAGGGAGTCACTCAAGAACGTTTTGAGCGGGCCAACCGTGCCAACCGGGATGCCACCGTCTCCGCCATGACCCTGTCGTTCATCTTCCTGCCGGTGGTGGAGTTCCTGGGGCTGGCTGCCACCGCGCTGGTGCTGTGGTTCGGCGGTGTGGCTGCAGCGCGCGGCGAGCTAACCATCGGCGTGGTGGTCGCGTTTCTGGCTTACGTCTCCCGGTTTTTCGATCCTATCCAGGAGCTGAGCCAGCTCTACACGACGATGCAAGCCGCGATGGCCGGGGGCGAGCGGGTGTTGGCGCTGCTGGATACGAAGCCTGACGTGTTCGATCGGCCGGGTGCCGTTCCCATGCCCCCGATCCGGGGCGAAGTCATTCTGGATCATGTCCACTTCGCCTATCGCGACGACGTGGAGGTGTTGCACGACGTGAGCCTGACCATCGCTCCCGGCGAAACCGTGGCGCTGGTCGGCCCCACCGGCGCGGGCAAGACCTCCATTGCCAATCTGGTGGCGCGTTTCTACGATGTGACGGCCGGTGCGGTGCGGATTGACGGCATAGACGTGCGTGATGTGCAGCAACGCTCGCTGCGGTCGCAGATGGGGCTGGTGCCGCAAGACCCGTTTCTCTTCTCCGGCACCATCGCCGAGAACATCGCGTTCGGTCGTCCCAACGCCTCTCAGCAGGAGATCGAGGCTGCGGCACGGTTGGCCAACATCCACGAATTCATCCTCACGCTGCCCGACGGCTATGACACCCAGATCATGGAGGGAGGGGTGAATCTGTCCATGGGCCAACGACAGCTCATCTGCATCGCCCGGGCGGCGTTGGCCGAACCGCGCATCCTGATCCTGGACGAGGCCACCGCCAGCGTGGATACCGTGACCGAGGCTCACATCCAGGACGCCATCGGCCGGCTGTTGGCCGGCCGCACGGCGATCGTTATCGCGCATCGCCTCAGCACGGTGCAGGGCGCCGACCGCATCTGCGTGATAGACGACGGTCGGATCGTGGAAGAGGGATCGCACGAGGCGCTGCTGGCGCGAGGCGGCTTGTATCGGGAGTTGTATGAGAAGCAGTTTTTGGATAAGGGGACCGGGCGACTGAAGCCGGGCGACTGAAGTCACGGCTACCGTTGCTCGCCGAGGGTTGAAACCCGTCGGCTCAGCAGGTGAAAACCGGTCGAGACCGGTTAGGACGCGGGAGCGTGGTTGACAGCCGGTTTGCCACCGGCTTCCACCTCATGAGCCGGTCGGCTTCAGCCACCGGCGGGCGTACGCTGAGATGATCTTTTGGGATGTCCTTGGTTTCGGCGCGGTCGCAGTAGACGACCTGCTCTACCTGGACGCCTTCCCCGAGCCGGGCAGCAAAGTCCAGGTGCAAGGGGCCCGGCGGGAGGGCGGAGGTCTGGCCGGCACGGCGCTGGTCGCCGCGGCCCGCCTGGGTGCTCGCGCTGCCTATGCAGGCGTCTTGGGCGATGACGAGCTGTCGCGCTTCACCCTGGCCGAGTTGGAACAAGAAGGCGTGGATTGCAGCCTGGTGCTGCGCCAGCCCAATGCACGGCCCCATCACTCGGTGATCCTGGTGGATCGCAGTACGGGAAGCCGCACCGTGCTTTCCTCCCGCGTGGGTGTGGTCCCTCCGCCGGCCGAAATGGCCTCGATCGAGACCATTGCCGCGTGCCGCGTCTTGTTCGTGGATCATACCGTCGCGGCCTTTGCGTCTAAGGCCGTCCCGCTGGCGCGACAGCTCGGCATCCCCGTGGTGGCCGACCTGGAGCGGGTGACGCCCGAGGTACTGGCTTTGCTGCCCCTGGTAGACCACCTGGTGGTGGGCGAGCGGTTTGCTGCGCAGGTAACAGGCGAGTGTGCGCCGGCAGCGATGGTGGAGCGCCTCCTTGTCCCAGGCCGCGCTGCAGTTGTGGTCACCGCGGGGGAGCGGGGCTGCTGGTATGCGGGTGAGGGCACGGGGGGCGAGGTCCGCCATCAGCCCGCGCTGCGCGTCCAGGTCGTGGATACCACCGGCTGCGGCGACGTGTTCCATGGCGCGTACGCGGCCATGCTGGCGCGCGGGGAACCGCTGGCGCGCGCGGTGGCCGTCGCCACCGTGGCCGCGGGCCTCAAGGCAACGCAGCCCGGCGGGCGGAGCGGGATCCCGGATTGGGCGACGGTGGTGGCCGCATGCCGGCAGTAACTCAAAACGCGGCCAGCAGCAGTGGTATTTCCATCTCCTCCGGCGTCAAGCCGCCGTGGTGGCCGTAGAACCGTTGCTCGAAGCGATCCTTCTCGTACCACCAGACCGCCTCGCCCCGGTAGGGCAGGATGACCAGGTTGCCGGCGCGTGCCAGGAACGCGGCGGACGGCGGCTCCTGGCCGAAGAACCCGGCCGCAATCAGATCGGCGGTGCGGACGACGTCGGCACGGCCGGCCAGCCGCTGCGCCAGGAACGCCTGCGCTTCGTCCAGCAGCTCCTCGCGCACGTGCAAGAAGAAGTCCCGCGGGGAGCCGGCTGCCACCAACAGCTCTCCCTTGCGGTTCCGCTTGAGATAGCGCTCGATCCCCCTGAACGCGGGGTCGGTGTTAAGGTAGATGGTGGTCGCCGGGTCGGTCTCTACCTCGCCGTGGTCGGCGGTGAGGATGAACAACACGTCACTTTGGGCCCTGCCGATGCGGCTGAAGAAAACCCGCTCCAGCGCCGTCAGCAAGGTATCCAGCTCGGCTTCCACCTGCGGCGAGTTGGGGCCATATTCGTGGCATAACCCATCGAAGCGGTCGAAATAGAGCAGATAGTAGGCCGGCCCCTGCTGGTCAGCCAACAGTCCACGCAGGTTCACCAGCGCCTCGGCCAGGGTAATAGAGCCCAGCGTCTTCGTCGCACCGCGGTACATGGCATCGGAGTAAGTGGAGGGCGTGTACTCCCGATGCGACAAGATGTACGACCCGATCCCTGCCCTGCTCAGGTCGGGGTAGATGGTGCGGTCTGGGTAAAGCTGCGCCGGATCGAGCCCCGTGCCCTTTAGTTGGTCCCGTTCTTTCGTCCCCGCAAACGAGAAGAGCAGCGGCGTTACGATGGCGTCCACGCCCGGCTCGTAGATGTTCCACTCGTAAAGTCCGCTTTGGCCGACTTCCAGGCCCGTGTGCAATGTGGTGATGTGGGCGGCGGTGGTGGAGGGGAATTGAGCCGTGAGTTTGGTGACGGTGCCGTGGTCCACGAAGCGGCGGAGCGCAGGATAGCCGTCCGCAAACTTCTCGAAAAACCGCCAGCCGAAACCATCTATCAGCACCAGGACGACGGCGCGATAGGTGTCCGGCAGGCCGGCCAGCACCTCAGGAGTCAGCGCAACCTGGCCGCGGCCCAGCAGCCCGGCGATGCTGGCCGGCACTGCGGTGAAGTTGCGGCCGTCGTAGGTGGGCTTGACGAACTCAGGGTGTAGGTGAAGCACAGTGTAGTTCCCCTTCGCAGTCGGGCATATCCCATCGGATTGCCGGTCACCGGTACTCGGGCAGCCAATCGCCGTGCGCCGCGATCAGGTCGTCCACCAACGCCCAGATCTGCTCCAGGTCCAGCTCGGCCGCAGTGTGCGGGTCGAGCATGGCCGCATGGTAGATGTGCTCCCGCTTCCCGGTGAGCGCGGCTTCCACGGTGAGCGCCTGTACGTTGACGTTGGTCTGGATCAGCGCAGCCAGATGCGGTGGGAGATCGCCGATGTGCACCGGTTGGACGCCGTTCCGATCCACCAGGCACGGCACCTCCACGCAACAGCCCACCGGCAGGTTGGTGATCAGGCCGCAGTTGGGCACGTTGCCGTAGATCACGCGCGGGACCCCTGTCTCCAGGCTGTGGATGATCAGCGCGCCGTACTCGTGCGAGCGGGAGATCGTTTCCAGGCCGGATATCGCCGCCAGTGCCCACTGGACATCTTGCTCGGTGGCGCCTGCAGCCACCAGCCGGGAGCGCAGCGCCTCGAGGTCTATGGGTGTTCTCGGATGCCGGAGCACTTCCTCCATGAACTCCCACCCGGCGATCTGCACCTCACAGCGGCGGATGTATTCGTCCAGCGGGATGTTGTAGCGTTCGATCAGGTCGGGCCGGTCGCGCTTGATGAACCACGGCACGTACTCGGCGAAGTGCTCGCTGGATTCGGTGACGAAGTAGCCGAGCCGGGTCAACATCTCGTAGCGCACCCGGTTCCAGGCGGGCACGCGGCCCTCGGCCACCACTTGACGCAGCCGTGGGTAGAGGTCTTCGGCGCCGTCTGGGGTCTTGCGCTCGAACTTGAGGTAGAACGCCATGTGGTTGATGCCCGCAGCGACGTAATTGATCTCCTCCACCGGCACACCGATGTCGGCGGCGAGCTGTTCGGCTGTGCCCTGTACGCTGTGACACAGGCCGACGGCTTTGATGTTCGTCGCCCGGTTGATGGCCCAGGTGTTGATGGCCATTGGGTTGACGTAATTGAGCAGTGTGGCGTCCGGGCATAGCTCGGCCATGTCGCTGCAGACGTCCAGCAACACCGGGATGGTGCGCAGGCCGCGCATGATCCCGCCGATGCCCAGGGTATCGGCGATGGTCTGGCGCAGGCCGTACTTTTTGGGGATCTCGAAGTCAATCACCGTGGCGGGCTTGTAGCCGCCGATCTGGAACATCAGGATGACGTAGTCCGCCCCGTCCAGCGCTGCCCGGCGGTCCAGTGTGGCCTCGATCGAGGGACGAGCGCCCGCCGTCTGGGCCAGGCGTCTGGCCACGACCTCTGTGGTCTGTAGACGCGCCTCGTCAATATCATGGAGGCTGATGGTGACCTCTGCCAGCTCCGGGAAGCTGAGGATGTCCCCCAAGAGGTTACGGGCAAATACCGTACTGCCGGCACCGATGAAAGTGATCTTGGGCATGGGAGTCCTTTCGTATTGCGGATTGTGGATTGTATACTACGTACTGCGTATTGCGTACTGCGTATTGCGTACTGCGTACTGCGTGATTCGCCGACTCGCTGATTCGCTGATTCGCTGATTCGCCGATTCGCTGATTCGCTGATTCGCCATTCGCTGATTCGCCGATTCGCCGATTCGCCGATTCGCCATTCGCCATTCGCTAATTCGCTATGTAAGCACAGCCGCGGTTCATTGTCAAAGTAAGGAGGATAAGTTCGTGAAAGCTGTTCGTTTGACCGCCATCGGGCGGCCGCTGGTGTTGCAGGAAGTGCCGCTGCCGACGTACGGGCACGGGGAGGCCTTGGTGCGCATCAGGGCTGCGGGCATCTGCCACTCGGATGCGCACTACCGGGCCGGGGTGTCGCCGGCCGGGCCGCTGCCGCTGACCCTGGGCCATGAGATCGCCGGGGTGGTGGAGGCCGTGGGGCCGAGGGTGACGCGGGTGCAGCCGGGCGACCGGGTCTGCCTGCACTACCTGGTGACGTGCGGCCAATGCCATCACTGCAATCGTGGCCAGGAGCAATTCTGCGTCCATGGCCAGATGTTGGGCAAGCACCGCGACGGAGGCTATGCCGAGTTCATTGCCGTGCCGGAGCGGGGCGTGGTGGCGCTCCCGGACGAGATCCCCTTCGAGCACGGCGCAATCATGATGTGCTCGTCGGCCACGTCGTTCCACGCGCTCCGCAAGGGGCGGCTCCAGGCTGGCGAGACGGTGGCGGTGTTCGGCGCGGGCGGCCTGGGCATGTCGGCGATCCAACTGGCGCGCGGGCTGGGCGCGCTGGCGGTCTACGCGGTGGACATCAACCCGGGCAAGCTGGCGCTGGCCGAACGTTTTGGTGCTGTGCCGGTGGACGCATCCCGGGCCGACCCGGTGACCGAGATCCGGCGCCTGACTGACGGCCGGGGGGTAGACGTAGCGCTGGAGCTCATCGCCCTGCCGACCACCATGCGCCAGGCGGTGCAAGTGTTGGGCATCCAGGGCCGGGCCGTGCTGGCCGGCATCGCCGGCCGGCCGTTCGAGGTGGATTCGTACCGTGAGCTGCTGGCCAACGAAGGCGAGATCATCGGCTGTTCGGATCACCTGCTGCAGGAGTTCCCGCTGTTGATCGAGTTCGCCCGCCGCGGGGTGCTGGACCTGAGCCACGTCGTCACTCGCATTGTGCCGCTGGATGCCGGGCCGATCAACGAGACACTGGACGCGCTGCAGCGTTTTGCGGGTGAGGTGCGAACAGTCATCGTGCCGTAGGTGCTGTGACGCGATCCGCCGAAGCGTAAAGAAACCCGGTTTCTCAGGGAAACCGGGTTTCTTTATCCTCTACGGCGAAGGCGGTTTGTGGCACGTGGTGCAGCTATCCGCGGCGAAAGACACATGGTTGGCCGGAAACGGCCGCATCTTGCCCTCGCCGTGGCAGAAGGTGCAGTCCTTGTACACCTCTCCCTCGATGGGATGGGGGATGGGTTTGGCCGCGCCAACTGCCGGCGCCGGGCCGGCCTCAGCCGGTTTGTGGCACAACGTACAGCTATCTGCGGCGAAAGACACATGGTTGGCCGGGAACGGCCTTATCTTGCCCTCGCCGTGGCAGAAGGTGCAGTCCTTGTACACCTCCCCCTCGATGGGATGGGGGATAGGGTTGGCTGCGCCAACTGCCGGCGCCGGGCCGGCCTCAGCCGGTTTGTGGCACAACGTACAGCTATCCGCGGCGAAAGTCACATGGTTGGCCGGGAACGGCCGCATCTTGCCCTCGCCGTGGCACATCGCACAGTCTTTGTATGCGTCCCCTTCGATGGGATGCGGGATGGGGCCGGCAATGCCGGTCCCCGGCACCTCAGCGCCGGCTGCGGGCGCAGGCCCTGGTTTATGGCAGATCAAACACGATTCTACCGGCCGGCCTTCGTGATTGTCCGGGAAAGGCGCCATGCCGCCGACCTTATGGCACATCAGGCAGTTGCTGTAGGGGTCTCCTTCTACCGGATGAGGCACGGGCGCGCCCAGGGAGCGGTTGTCCACCGTTGCGATGGGAATCGGCGTGGGCGTCAGCGGCACAAAGGCCGGAGCAACCGCCACCGGTTCCGGCAGGGTGGTGATAGCCGTCTGTTCGAAGGTGGCGAACCACAGCACCAGCACCCCCAGCAGCAGCCCTGATCCGATGGTGATCGGCAGGAAAATACGCTCTCGGCGGCGCACCCCTGCGGGATCAGCCGGCGGCCGCGTTCTTCCGGCCAGGATCTGTTCCAGCTCTTCGCCGTGCTCTTCCTCCATCTGCTGACGGGTCAGTTTCCCGGTGAACATGCTCTTGTTGAACATCTTGATGTGGACGCTGTAGAAGTGCCACACGAAGATGGCCAACACGGCCAGGATCGCTTCGGCCCCATGCGCCGCCTTCGCTGCCGGGATGACCTGCCCTGGCAAGAAGCGAGCGGTGGCGATGGGATTCCACAGCATGAAGCCGGTCAGGCCCATAACGATCCCGCCCCAGATCAATGCCCAGTATTCGGCCTTCTCCACGAAGTTGTAGCGCGGCAGCTTCGGATGCTGTTTGGTCAATCCCAGGTTATAGCGGATCACATCTATCGCGTCGGTAACATCGCGCAGCCCCGGCAACATGGTGAGCTCAACGCGTTTCACATAGATCTTGTAGAACACGGTGACGATGTGGTAGATACTCTGCAGCGCAAAGACGATCGCAGCCACGCGATGGATGATGCGAACCGTTTCGATGCCGCCCAGCACTGCAATGATCCCTTCGGCCAGGGCATTGCCCACGAACTTCTGCGACAGGCCCGTCAGGCCGAGGGTCGCAAACGACGTGAGCAGGATGATATGCTCGATGCGTTGAGAGACGGTGAAACGGGTGTAGAGCTCTTGGGCCCGGGGAGCGGCGGTTTGTTGCTTAGCCATGATGCACCCCCTTTCCCTGGAAACGGTTGATGATTCTGCGCACCGCATCCAGCGAGACAAACGCCAGCATGCCGCCGATCACGGCAGGGATCAGGATCTTGTAGAACAGGTCAACGTAGTAAACCAGCGGATAGCGATCTCGACTGGGCGGGAAATGGCCCACCCAGCTATCCGGGAAGTTGGCCGTGGCATCCGGGTGACAGCGCTGGCATGTCCGCAGCAAGTTCTCCTTCACCACAGTGGCATCTGCATCGGTAACCTTCTTGATGTCGTGTACCCCGTGGCAGTCGGTGCACACCGCCTTGTTGGTGGGTTGATCGGGGTGCTGCTTCTCGAACAGCGTCACGGTGGTGCCGTGAAAGTCGGCAACGTAGGTCTGGAACACGTAGGTTGAGATGCCGTATTTCTGCATCAACGCGGCATTACCGTGACAGCTCCCACAGAGGTCGGGGGACTTCAGGCGGAAAGCAACGGTTGTCGGGTCCTCCTGGGTATGCGAACCGTGACAATCGGTGCAGGTGGGCACATCCGGGTTGCTCTCCTCCAACAATGCCGCGCCGTGGACGCTATGCGCGTATTGGTCATAGATGACGCTATGACATTTCTGGCACGACGTGGAGATCTTCTGCCGGGGGACGGCGGCCTTGCTCACGTCATGTGAACCGTGGCAGTCGGTGCAGATGGCCGCGTTGCGGTTGCCGGCCGCCAGCTCGCGCGCGTGGTTGCTGTCCAGCGCGGCGCGATATTGGTCTGGATGACAGTTCCGGCATTGCTGGTAACGGTCCATCTGGAAGTCACGCCTGCTGTTGGATGTTAGCGGTGGGTGAGGGAAACCCGAGATGTTCGTGTGACACGCAACGCAGGTCAATGCGCCGTGCACCGATGCACCGTACGTCTGTGGATCCACCGTCAGCGGCAGGATTTCGCCGTTGGGCAGTTGCGTGCTCAAGCCCGGGATGCTATGGCAGCCTATACAGGTGGCGTTATCCCCTTGCGCTGCGCCGGCAGATGCAGCGCAGAGGATCAGCAAGAGGCAGCCGATGCCCGCTGCTACCAGCCATCGCGTCCGAGGCCCTAGGGCACAGACAAGACACATAGCCTGGCTCCTCCATACAGTTTGGGTGTTTGTTGCGCGTTGCGGCCGACGCGCCGGAATAAGACCCAACCAATATACCAAAAGGCCGGGATGGTTTACATGACCCATATCATGGTTTGGCCTGGTATAGCATAAAGTTCCCTTATGGGAGACATCCGTCTTGCTGATTGACTGTGAACTCTTATGCTGCCGTCCGATCACGACGCGCAATCCACACGAGAAGCAAGACAAGCAGACCCACAGCCGCTGCCAGGCCGAAGAACAGGGCCATGCGTCCGCGTTGGCAGGTGTTGGGGTCCCTGATGTCGGATGTTCCTGGGGCGATGACGGCTCGAGCCCGGTCACGCGCCACATCAGGTGCAGGATAGACGACTTTTCCTCCGATGGTCACAATCGGGGTGCCCATGACGTCCTCGCTATTGGCTCGACGGATTGAAGCAGGCCATCCCGGGCAGAGGGCGATGTGACTGGATGTGCGATGAGCGCTGTGATAGGGATGCGCCAGGCTTCAGTGAGCACTTTAGCTGTTCAAGCGGTTTTCGTCCATGACAACGGTCATGTTGGCTTCTTGCTCGAAGCCCCGGCCCGCAAAGGACCGGGGCTTCGAGCGGTGAGCAGGTCAGCTCAATTCGGCCAGGCGAGTTCGGAGGCGTTCGGCCCGAGAGAGCAGCTCGGCAAGCTTATCACGCTCTTTTTGCACCACGGCTGCAGGTGCTTTTTGGGCGAACGGGCCGGCGAGTAGGTTTTGGCTGCGGGCGATCTGGGCCTCGGTCTCGGCCAACTCTTTCCCCAGCCTGTTGCGTTCGGCGTTCAGGTCCACCAGGTCGGCCAGCGGCAGATAGGTGGTTACCCCGCCGGTTACCAGGGTGAGTGCCTTGGCCGGCGCTGCAAGCTGTTCGGCGATGGTGAGTCGTGTTGGGTCGAGCCGGGCCAGGGCGCACAAGATGTCGGCGTGTTCGCGCACCAACGCCTCATGGGCGCCGGCCGAGATTTGGGCGGCGATCTGTTGGCCTGGCTTTACGTCGTACTCGGCTCGCGCGTTGCGCACGGCGCGAACGATCTCCATCAAGAGCGTCATGTCGGCCTCGGCGGCCTCGTCGCGGGCCAGAGGCTCGGGCCAGGGCGCTACGATCAAAGCAGGCGGCCAGTTGTCGTCCCCGGCAGCCTGCTTCAGGTAGCCCCAGGTCTCCTCGGTCACGTATGGGATGAACGGATGGAGCATGCGCAACGACGCGTCCAGCACTTTCACCAGCGTCGCCTGTGTCCGGGCCCTGGCCTCCGCATCCCCTCGATAGAGCGGGATTTTGCTGATCTCCAGGTACCAGTCACAGAATTCGCCCCAGAAGAACTCATAGAGTTGCCGGCCGGCCTCGCCGAACTGGAACCCCTCCATCAGCCGGGTGACGTCTGCGATGGTGGCCGAAAGGCGGGAGAGGATCCAACGGTCTGGTAGATTGGTAGATTGGTAGATTGGTAGATTGGTATCTGTTTCCTGACCCCTGACTCCTGACTCCTGACCATTGAGCTGCGACAGCACAAACCGCGTTGCGTTCCAGATCTTGTTCGTGAAGTTGCGGTTGCCCTCCACGCGTTGCAGGCTCAGGTTCATGTCGTTGCCGGGGGTCGAGCCGGTCAGCAGGGTGAAGCGCAACGCGTCGGCGCCCATGGCCGGGATGCCCTCCGGATACTGCTGCCTGACATAGTCGCCCAACTCCTCGGGACGGGCACCATCGAGCAGGGCGATGGGATCCAACACGTTGCCGGTGGTCTTGGACATCTTGCGGCCCTGGTCGTCGCGGATGATGCCGTGCAGGTACACCGTCTTGAACGGGATATCGTTGGTGAAGAGCAGCCCTTGCATGATCATGCGCGCTACCCAGAAGAACAGGATGTCGTAGCCGGTCTCCATCACGGTGGTCGGATAGTAACGCCGCATGTCCGGCGTATCGTCCGGCCAGCCCAGGGTGGAGAAAGGCCACAGGCCGGAGCTGAACCAGGTATCCAGCACATCCGGGTCCTGTTCGATCTGCCGCGAGCCGCAGTGTTCGCAGCGGCTGGGGTCTGTCATGCCCACGGTGATCCCGTTGCAGTCCGCGCAATACCAGGCCGGGATGCGGTGTCCCCACCACAACTGCCGGCTGATGCACCAATCGCGGATGTTTTCCAGCCAGTTGTAGTAGACTTTGGTGAAGCGTTCCGGGATGATGGCAATGCGTCCGGCGCGCACGGCCTCCAGCCCCATCAGCGCCAGCGGTTTCATCTTCACGAACCACTGGGTACTGACCATGGGCTCTACGATCTCGCCTCCGCGTTGCGAACGGGGCACCTGGGTGCGGTACTTCTCGGTCTTGATGGTCAGCCCGGCTGCTTCCATGTCGGCCCACAGCTTGCGCCGGCACTCGAAGCGGTCCAGCCCTGCGTAGTGGGGCCCGGCTTCCGCGCTCATCCGGGCATCCCGATCCAGCACTGTGATGATGGGCAGGCCGTGGCGCTGGCCGATCACGAAGTCGTTGGGGTCGTGTCCGGGGGTGATCTTCAGCGCGCCGGTGCCGAACTCCATCTCCACGTAGGTGTCGTGGATCACCGGGATGGGTCGTTTGAGCATGGGCACCAGGCAAGTTGCGCCGATCAGGTGGCGGTAGCGCTCGTCATCCGGGTGCACGGCCACCGCGGTATCGCCGAGGATGGTTTCGGGCCGCGTGGTAGCCACAGGGATGTAGCCCTTGCCCGGTCCGTCCTCCAGGTTTGCGCCGGCGATGGGATACTTGAAGTAGTATAGGGTCGCGTCCTCCTCCGCGTACTCCACCTCCAGGTCGCTGACCGCCGTTTGCAGGCCGGGGGACCAGTTGATCATGTATTCCCCGCGATAGATCAGGCCCATGCGATACAGGCGCACGAACGCTTCGCGCACGGCGCGGCTCAACCCTTCGTCCAGGGTGAAGCGCATGCGATCCCAGTCGCACGATGCGCCCAGGCGACGGAGCTGGCGCACGATGTGGCCGCCGTATTTCTCCTTCCATTCCCAGGTGCGGCGCAAAAACTCCTCGCGGCCCAGGTCTTGACGTCGGATGCCCTCCTTGGCCAGCATCTTCTCCACCTGGAGCTGAGTGGCGATGCCTGCGTGGTCGTAGCCGGGCACCCAGAGGGCCGCGTAGCCCCGCATACGCTTGTAGCGGATCATCAGGTCTTCCAGCGAGACGAACATGGCGTGGCCCAGGTGCAGTTCACCGGTGATGTTGGGCGGCGGGATCGAGATCACGAACGGCTGCGCGTCCGGCCCGGCGTATTCGGGCTTGAAGAAGCCGGAACGCTCCCACCATTCGTAGATGCGGCGCTCAGAAGCCGCCGGGTCGTAAGTTTTGGGCATGTCGAAAGTGGCCATGGAAGTTCTCCTCGGAATATTGCGTACTGCGTATTGCGTATTACGTACTGCATGATTCGCCGATTCGCTGATTCGCCGATTCGCTGATTCGCCGATTCGCCGATTCGCCGATTCGCCGATTCGCCGATTCGCCGATTCGCCGATTCGCCGATTCGCCGATTCGCCGATTCGCCGATTCGCTCACTCACTCGTGTTCGTTCGGATTCTCCGCAGCCAGCCCCTCGGCTCGCGCGGCCGCGAGCAGGTTTTCGTCGGTGGTGACGAAAATGGGGGCTGGGAGGCCTTGCCAGAGTGTTTCACTGAGGATGCGCAGCGCCGTCGCTAGATGAACTGCGTCATAAGCGCGCAAGGCGTGGCGCAAGGCCAATTGGCTGGCGTGCCCCAAGACTTGCCTGGAGGCCGCTATCAATTGGAGCAGGACGCGCGTTTCTTCTATTGCCCGCGCCGCCAGGCTGTTGCGCAAGGCAAGACCGATCCGTTTTTCGCGTTCGGCCCGCGCAATCGCGCAGACAACCTCCACCCCAATCAATTCGGTGCTCAAGAAGCGATCCTCCGCGGAGCCTTTGAGTAACCCGCTGACCCATTTGCTGCCTGGTTCGATCAGGTAGTGTTTGGCGAAGGCGCTGGCGTCGAGATAATAAACGCGCATCAGCGTGGCCCCCGATCTTCGATGATCCAGTCGCTTAACGGCACACCGCGCAGCCACTCACGGACTTCTTCGAGGGTAGGCAGTGGTTCTCCGCTGGATAGCTCTTGCACAAGCTGATCCATCCAACTCGTATCCGCAAGCAGACCACTTTCGCGCATCACGCGATCGAACTTCTCGGCTTCCGTTTCCTCCACAGGCGATGCAACAACCAACTTGTCCGCCAGCGTGTCCACTATCGCCTGGTTCAACGAAACATGATACTCGGCAGCGCGTTTTTTGAGCGCCTGGTGCAGCCGCGCAGGCAACCGTACAGTTAATTTTACAATCTCTTCAGCCATCGTGCGCCTCCTCCCTGTGCCACTATAGTGGCATGGTGGCACGCAGTATACACCAGGGCGTTTCGTTCCACAAACCGGGTTTCTCGAAGAAACCTGGTTTGGAAAACACGAGTTTGGTAAACGAAAAACGCCCCTCGCGTCACAAGGACGGAAGGGCGCTTCCGCGGTACCACCTTGGTTGGCAGATGGCGTAGGCCGATAGCTTGTAGCCGCGCCGACTGCCCGCTCGAAGCTGTAACGGGCTGACCCGTGGCAGCCTACCTGCAGACGCTATAAGCCATCAGCCATCAGCCATCAGCTATCAGCCATAAGCCATCAGCCATCTGCGATCAGCCGCCCGACTCCCCGGCGACCTTCAGCGGCGCTCTCATCGGAAGGGGGCTTTCACCCGGTGACCCCCTCTCTCTGGCGACGGCCTGCCGCCTACTCCTCCGGTTCGACGTCTTTGAGGATTTGATTGTAGGCAAGTATATTCAACCGGATGGAAATTGTCAAACGTGTCTCGCGGGGCGGTTGAGTCGGGTAGCAGAGGTGGTCACAGGCAATCAAAGAGGCGCAACTTTTGCGGCTTGGGTATAGACACTGGACGGAGATTGTGCTATAATGTGGCCGGTTTTAGCCGTTCGTTCTCTCCTCAAAAAAGAAGATCTGTCCTATCCGTTCAGCCAGGAGGTAGCCTATGAGAAGGCTTTACGTCCGCCCAGAGTTGTGCACTGGCTGTAAGACGTGTGAGCTGGCTTGCGCCATCGCACATTCGCGCAGCCAAAGCCTGTTCGGCGCATTGATGGAATCACCGCCGCCTCACCCGCGCATCTACGTCGAAGCTGCACCCGTCTCCCCGTTCGAGATCCTGAAGATGCCAATGACCTGTCGCCACTGCGATCCCGCGCCGTGCATTGCCGCGTGTATTCCCCAGGCCATGCATCGCGGCCCGCGCGACGAGGTGACCAACGTCGGCGGCAGACATGCCTGTATCGCCTGCGGCATGTGCATTATGACCTGTCCCTTCGGCATGATCGGACGAGCGGCCGTGCCCGACGAGCAAGCACCCGGCGGCTATCGCGTGATGGCCGTCAAGTGTGACCTTTGCCCCGACCGGGCCGTGCCGGCCTGTGTAGAGTCCTGTCCCACCGGTGCGATTGTTTTCATGGAGGGTGACGAGTTCGCGCATCAGGCGCGACAACGGGCCGGTTTTGTGCTGGCCCTGGCACGCCAGGTGCGTGAGGCGACCCTGGTCCAGGCACAGAAGGAGTGAAGAGGAGGTATCGTCATGGAACGCTCGATCAGCCCTGATTCGATCATGATGATCAAGGCCGCCCAAACGGCCGGCGTCAATCTGTCCTGGGATCGCTACGAAGCGCAACTGCCGCAGTGTGGCTTCGGCGAAACCGGCCTCTGTTGTCGGCACTGCCTGCAGGGGCCGTGCCGCATTGATCCGTTCGGGGTGACCGGTCCCAAGCTGGGCATCTGCGGGGCCAACGCAGATACCATCGTAGCGCGCGGTCTGGCGCGCAACGTCGCCGGAGGCACTGCCTCGCATTCTGCCCACGCCAAGCACCTGGCGCACACCATGCTCAAATGGAGCCGCGGCCAGGCGCCCGATTACGGCATCAAGGACAAAGACAAGTTCTACGCAGTGTTGGCGCGCGTCGGCATTGCGCGCGACGGGAAGAGCGACCAGGAGCTGGCCGGCGAGCTGGCCCACCTGGCCCTGGCCGAGTTCTCCGAACGCGAGGAGCCGCCCGTTTGGCTGCGGACGACCGTCACGCCACAGCGCTTCGCCAAACTGCAACAGTTGGGGCTAATTCCGGCGGGCCTGGATTCGGGCGTAGCCGAGGTAATGCACCGCACCACCAACGGCGTAGACGCCGAACCGGTCAACGTCCTGCTGGGTGCCATCAAATGCGCCATCGGCGATTACACCGGGATGTACCTGGCTACTGACCTTTCGGACATCCTCTTCGGCGTGCCGACGCCGGTGATGGCCCGTGCGAACCTGGGCTGCTTGAAAGTCAACGCCGTCAACGTTGCAGTACACGGCCACAACCCGGTGCTCAGCGAGGTCATCGTGGCCGAGGCTACCCGATTGAAGGATGAGGCTGTGGCCGCTGGCGCGGCTGAAGGGATCAACCTGGTGGGCATTTGCTGCACCGGTCATGAGGTGATGATGCGCCACGGGATCCCCAGCGCCACCAACTCCCTCTCGCAGGAGTTGGCTATCGTGACCGGCGCCCTGGACGCGATCGTGGTGGATTATCAGTGCGTCATGCCCAGCCTGCCCGAGGTGGCGCGGCAGTATCACACCGCGGTGATCACCACCATGCCCATCGCTAAGATCGCAGGCGCGACGCACGTGGAGTTCGATGAGGCCCGCGCCGGCGAAAAGGCACGGGAAATCCTGCGGCTGGCCATCGCTGCCTACAAGCAACGCGATCCGGCAAAGGTCAACATCCCGCCCATCGTCAACGATGCCATGGCCGGCATGTCGGTGGAGGCCATCGTCAAGGTGCTCAGCCTGGTAGACCCGGCCGACCCACTCAAGCCACTGATTGACAATATCGTCAACGGTAACATCCTGGGCGTGTGTTTGTTTGCGGGCTGCAACGATGTGAAGATCACCCAGGACAAGACCTTTGTGACCCTCGTCAAGGAGCTTGTCGCCCAGAACGTGCTCATCCTCTGCACCGGATGTGCCTCGGGTACCTTCGCCCGTCATGGCCTGTTGACTTCGGCTGCCACCGAAAAGTACGCCGGGCCAGGGCTGAAGGCGGTGTTGACGGCCTTGGGCCACGCGGCCGGCCTGAACGCGCCGCTGCCTCTGGCACTGCATACCGGTTCTTGCGTGGACAACACGCGCGCGGCCGCGATTGCCACCGCGATCGCTAACAAGCTAGGCGTGGACATCAGCCAGCTTCCGGTGGTGGCGACCGCGCCCGAGGCGGCCATGGAGAAAGCGGTTTCTATCGGCACCTGGGCCGTGGCTATGGGCCTCCCGACCCACGTGGGCGTGGTGCCGCCTGTGACCGGCAGCCCCCTGGTGGTCAAGGTGCTGACGCAGACGGCTAAGGAGCTGCTTGGCGGTTACTTCATCGTCGAGCCCGATCCCGTGGCCGCTGCGGGCAAGCTGGTGGCGGCGATCAAGGAGCGGAGGGCCGGCCTGGGGATTTGATCCGACGGCGGAGCCAGGACAGACTATCGCAACGGCAAGCAAGAGCACGCAAGCGCAGAACAACCGGCGGAGGATTGCGATCTTGTTCAGCTCGCACGCGCGTGCCCCATTCCAGCCAGTCTTCCAGATAGGCTTCGACCCTTTCTCGGTTACGGAGGTAGAACAGAATTGTTGCGTAGATCTCGTCCAGGGTCAGCGTGGGAAATCGGCGCGCAATCGCCTCAGGAGTTAGCTCGCGATGAATGTAATCGTACAGCACGGATTCTATACCGACTCGCGAACCCCTGATGCGAATGTCATTGGGCGCCAGGAAATCGAAGTACTCTTCAAGCTGCATGGTCGGGTTACCTCCAGAAAGGATTATACATCCGATGGCAGGTGCCCTCCAAAACCAGAAACTGCCGGGACGAGAAGCTCTTGGGCCAGGCATCCCCTTCAGAGGAGGAACTGCATGATCCCATCGCAACAGTATCGCCAGCCTGCTCCTGGGGCAGTGCTGGCGGCATTACAGGAAATCATGGCCCGGCATGGCTATCTAGCCGAGGATGCCGTGCGCGCAGCCGCAGCCGGGCTCGGCATCCCGTTGAGCCAGATGTTCAGCACAGCCACCTTCTATGCGGCGTTCAGTTTCACACCGTGCGGTCGCCACAAACTGCAGGTCTGCGAGGGAACAGCCTGTTACGTGAAAGGTTCGCCGGAACTGCTGACACGTCTTCGCTCTGAGTTGGGCGTCGGGCCGGACGAGACCACTCCCGATCTGAAGTTCACCCTGAAGCGGGTGCGCTGCGTCGGCTCCTGCGGCCTGGCCCCGGTAGTGCGGGTTGACGGTGACACCTACGGCCACCTCACGCCGGCGCAACTGACGGCCGTTCTGGCCAGGTACAAATGAGCCTTAAGGGCGCGCAGACACCGTAAGGCCAGACTTCGGTGTCTGCCCCGCCCACCAGGGATGAGGCAGGGCCTATGGGACTGAATCTCGAAGCACTGCGCGCGATCGGCGCAAGCAGCCTCTATCCGGATCGCATTAAGATTGCCGTAGGTATGGCCACCTGTGGCCGTGCTGCGGGAGCCATTCAGGTCTACGACGCGCTGGCCGAACGAATCGCTGCGCGCAACCTGGATGCACTTCTGGTCAGCACCGGCTGTATCGGCTATTGCCAGCGTGAACCGCTGGTGGATGTGCGCGTCCCCGGTCGCGGCCGGCGGATGTGGGCGCGTGTCACTCCCGAAGGGGCGCAGCAACTGGTGGATGCCCTGGCAGATGGAGTCTGGCCGCCGGCCGGTGCGCTCGCTGCTCTGCGCGACGATGGGCCCCTGGCCGGCGCCGAAGCGGCGGTAGAGGTGCCGTTCCTGGACGAATTGCCCTTCTACGCGCGACAGCATAAGATCGTCCTGCGCAACTGCGGCCTGATTGACCCTACCCGGCCGGAGGAGTACATCGTGCGCGGCGGCTACCGGGGTCTGGAGCGTGCGCTCTTTGAGCTTTCACCCCAGGCTGTCGTGGACGAGGTCCTCAGTTCCGGGTTGCGCGGGCGGGGCGGCGGCGGCTTTCCCACCGGACGCAAGTGGCAGGTCTGTCGGGACGCAGCCGGGACGCCCAAGTACGTCATCTGCAACGCAGACGAGGGCGATCCCGGCGCGTATATGGATCGCACCGTGCTCGAGAGCGACCCCTTGAGCGTGATCGAAGGGATGACCATCGCCGCCTATGCGATCGGCGCAGGGCAAGGGTTCATCTATGTGCGTGACGAGTACCCGCTGGCCTTCGAGCGCGTCAGTAACGCCGTAGCCCAGGCACGTGACCTGGGCCTGCTGGGGCGCAACATCCTGGGCAGCGGCTTCGACTTCGACATCGCCATCGTGCGCGGGGCGGGTGCGTTCGTCTGCGGCGAGGAGACGGCGCTGATCGCCTCTATCGAAGGCGGGCTGGGCGAACCGCGGCCGAAGCCTCCTTACCCGGCCACCTGTGGCCTCTGGGGCAAGCCCACGGTTATCAACAACGTGAAGACATTAGCCACGGTTTCCGCCATCCTTGCCCACGGCGCAGAGTGGTATAAGGGCATCGGCGCCCCAGGGAACACGGGCACCGTGGTCTTTTCCCTGGTAGGCAAAGTGGCCAACACCGGGCTGGTGGAGGTGCCGCTGGGCATGCCGCTGGGCGAGCTTATCGAAGAGGTGGGCGGTGGTGGCGCGCGGGGCCGACGGGTGAAGGCAGTGCAAACCGGCGGCCCTTCGGGCGGCTGCCTGCCCCGTTCGCTATACAACTTGCCCGTCACCTACGAACGCATGGCTGAGGCGGGCTCCATCATGGGCTCTGGCGGCATGGTGGTGATGGACGAAGACACCTGCATGGTGGATGTGGCCCGTTTCTTCCTGGGCTTTACGATGGACGAATCGTGTGGCAAGTGCACCTTCTGCCGTGAGGGTACGCGCCACATGTACGAGATCCTCAGTTGCATCGTGCATGGCCAGGGACAGCCGGAAGACCTGATGCTGTTGGAGGAGATTGCTGCTGGCGTCAAGGCCGGTTCTCTGTGCGGCCTGGGCCAGACGGCGCCGAACCCGGTGCTTTCTACGCTGCGTTACTTCCGCGATGAGTACGTGGCCCACATCATCAACAAGCGCTGCCCGGCCGGCGTCTGCAAGACGATGGTGCGGGCCCGCTGTGTCAACGGCTGCCCGGCCGAGGTGGATATTCCGGCCTGGCTAGGGCTGGTGGCGCAAGGACGATATGAAGAGGCCATTGAGGTGCACCGGCGCAGCAACCCCTTCGTGTTGGTCTGCAGCAAGGTCTGTCCGGCGTTTTGCGAGACCCGTTGCCGCCGCGGGGAACTCGATCAGCCCGCGGCCATCCGCCAGATCAAACGTTACCTGGCCGAGCACGAGTTAGCCCATCCGTGGACCCCCGAGCGGTTGGAAGATCCCAAGGCGGAGCGGGTTGCGGTCGTCGGGGGCGGTCCGGCGGGCTTGACCGCGGCCTTGCGTCTGGCGCAGCGGGGCTATGGTGTGACGATCTACGAGAAACTACCTGTCCTGGGCGGTATGATGGCCGTGGGCATCCCTGCTTATCGCCTGCCGCGCGATCTGCTGGCCTATGAGATCGAGGGCATCCTGCGCGCCGGCATTCAGGTCCGCACAGGCGTTGCGATGGGCCGCGATTTCACGTTGGATGATCTCTTTGCCGAGGGGTATCGGGCGGTGATCCTGGCGGTCGGTGCGCATCGCAGCCGGCCATTGGGCATCGCGGGGGAAGATATGGTCGGCGTGATGGCCGGCACCGCATTCCTGCGAGAAGTCGCTCTGCGAGGACAGACCGAGCTCGCCATCACAGGCCGACGCGTCGGCGTGCTCGGCGGGGGCGACGTGGCAATTGACGCTGCTCGCACTGCCTGGCGGTTGGGTGCCGCAGAGGTACACGTGATCTACCGCCGGGATCGCAGCCAGATGCCTGCGTATCCGGAGCAGGTGGCCGCAGCCGAAGAGGAGGGCGTGATATTCCACTTTCTCACTGCGCCACAGCAGGTGTTGGGAAACGGCCATGTCACAGGCCTGGAGTGCCGCCGCCAATCGTTGGGCGAGTTCGATCCGACAGGAAGGCGTCGGCCTCTGCCGTCCGGCGAGCGTTTCATCATGGATCTGGACGTGATCATCGCAGCGATCGGCCAGGAGGTGGAACTGGACGGCGAGCCCGGCCTGTTGCGTTACCCCGATGGCGTGATCGCCGTGAACGAAGCGATGGGAACCGGCCGCGAAGGCGTGTTTGCGGCCGGCGATGCGGTCACAGGGCCGGCGACTGTCGTCAGCGCGGTGGCACAGGGCAACGACGTGGCGCGCTGTGTGGACCATTACCTGCGCACCGGGGAGGTTGCCAGGCCGGTGGTCCGGCCCGCCTACGAAACAGTAGAGCGCACCTACGATCCCCGCGAATACGCCCAGGCCACGCGACCGGAGGTCAGCACCTTGCCTGTGGCCCGGCGACGCGGCACCTTCGCGGAAGTTGAACAGACCTGGGATGAGGAGACGGTGCTGCGAGAGTGCCGGCGCTGCCTGCGTTGTGACCTGGAATGGCTGCTGGAGATGGGCCTGCCGATGGAAGCGCAGCCTGAGCAGATCGTGGCCGTCTCGGCCGGGAGCAGGAGGTAGAAGCGATGGCACATCTGACCGTCAACGGCACGCCGGTATGCGTACCCGATGACGCGACCGTGCTGCGCGCGGTGCGAAGCGCAGGCGTCCATCTGCCGACCCTTTGTTACTGGGAGGGCCTGCCGCCTTACGGTGCCTGTCGTCTGTGCCTGGTCGAGGTTCGGCGGAAAGGCACAGGAGCGGCGGAGGGCGCTGGCCAGGTGGTAGCTTCCTGCGCTCATCCCGTAGAAGAGGGACTGGCCGTGGAGACGAATGCACCCCGGGCGGTGGCGCTCCGCCGACTGGCCCTGGAGTTTCTGCTGAGCCGCTGTCCTCGATCGGAGGTCTTGCGCAACCTGGCCGCGGTCGAGGGGGTGACGCGCTCCCGCTTCGGGCCGCCGCCGGCCGAGCGGAGCGACGAGTTATGCATCCTGTGCGGGCTGTGCGTCCGGGTGTGCCGCGATCTGGTGGGCGCGGCGGCTATCGGCTTCATCGGCCGCGGCGCCGGCCGGGAAGTGGGCGCACCCTTCCGCCTCCAGGCGGAGGCCTGCATCGGTTGCGCCGCGTGCGCAGCAGTGTGTCCTACCGGTGCAGTGCGGATCGAGGACCGGGACGGCCAGCGCTACCTGCACACCTGGAACACCGTGGTGCCGTTGAAGCCCTGCCCATCGTGCGGCCGGCCCTATGCGCCTGAGCCGATGGCGTTTCTCAAAACGCTGGTTGAGACCGGAGAGAGCGCCTGGGGCCTTTGTCCGGCGTGTCGGCGTAAGGCCGCTGCAACGCAGTGGAGCGGTGGTCGCGCCGCAGCGGCCCCGATGCTTTCTACGCCTTCTTGACTCACCCCCCTGGCACGCTCCGCCGCAGGTCTGCGATGACCTTCTGCAGGTCCTGGCGCAGGCCTGAGCTTTCGGGAAGCTGGGCCAGCAGGCCCTCGGCGGCACGCAAGCGACTGCGGGCATCAACGTAGTCTACGGCGCCCGCGCTCACCTGTTGACGTACCGGCAGCAACAACTCAAGCGCCTGGTCGAAGATCTCGCTGGTGGTTAACAGCGTACCTGCGCCGACGCCCTTGACTGCCCGCATGCCCTCGGCGATGGCCCGGCTCCCCTCCATGTCGGCCGGATTTGTCAGCCACTTGGCCGCCTCACCGGCCAGTTTGCGATAGACCGCGTCGGGGGAGGCGCCGGCACTCTCGAAGATGGCGCTGCGATCCACCGCATTGCGTGCCAGGCTCGTCCGCTGCACGGCAAGCTGGTAAAGGCCCTGGGGGCTCATCATCAGCGCGCCGGTGACCTTGTAGCCGCGTTGGGGCGGCAAGATCCAGCTCCACAGCACTTTCAGCCAGCTCATGCCGCCGAGGTCGAGCCGCGGCTCCGGTTCCACCGGCACTTCCTTGGCCTGCACGAGCTGGTTCCAGGCCAACAACTTTTCGGTGATCGCCAGGGGCACAACCTGTTTTGCGTTCTCACCTGCAGTCCCCAGGCCGTTGGTGAACTCGCCGATGAGAAAGCCGGGCGCGATCGCCGGCCGGTTCAGCCAGGGCAGCACCTTCATGTACCACAGCTCGCGCAGGCCGGTAAGTGCCCACCGGATCGCGTGGGCCAGGAAGTAGACCAATACCACCAGCACCAGGGCGGCCAGGGTTGTCCCCAGGTAGTCTCGCAACCGCGCGGCTACCGTCTGGCTCAATGTAGGCACCGGCGGCGGGGGTGGCACAGGCGTGGGTTGAGGGGTGGGGGGCGGCGCGATCAGGGTGGCCAGCCTCATCGCCTGACCGTCCAGCGCGGCTTTCAGCCCGGCCAGCGCCTCGGGATTGCCACGATCCTCGGCCGCGATCTGGGCGAACAGCTCCGCCGCGCGATCGTAGTCTTTGCCCGCCAGGTAGGTCTGCGCCAGGGTCAGCCTGGATTGCAGCTCCGTCAGGGTGGGCGTGGCTGTGGGCGTTAACGTAGGCGTTCGGGTGGGGGTGGGTGTCCCGGTATCGGCAGGCGGTTGCCCGGCCGCAGGCGTCGCAGCGGGCGTGGCCGCCTGGTCTTGGGCCAGCCCAACCTGCAGCGTCAATGCGATCAGCAGCAGGGAAACGACGATGGAGAGCGGTACGAGGTAACGACTTCGGTGAAGGACCATGAAGACCTCCTGGTTCAAAGTGGGCAGGCATGTCCGGTCTGCCGCTTTTCCTCTTCGTGCCTGTGCACACATTATAGCACTGTTGTGCAGCGTTGCCAATTGGCGCACTGTAGAACGTCGCGCTATAATCCGGCATCGGAATCCTGCACCGGGAGCAGACGATGTCTCATCCGTTCTTCGACCGCCTGGCCCGTGGCCCCATCCTCGGCGATGGCGCCATGGGCACCATGTTGCACGCCCGAGGCGCTGCGCTCGATCAGTGCCTGGAGCAGCTCAACCTGACCCGGCCCGATTGGGTGCGCGAGATCCATCTGGCCTACATCTGGGCCGGCGCAGAGATCATTCAGACCAACACCTTCGCGGCCAGCCGGCCTAAGTTGACCGACTACGGGCTGGCCGATCAGACCCGAGAGATCAACTTCCGCGGGGTGAAGCTGGCGCGCGAGGCGCGCGAGATCAGCGGCCAGGATGTGCTCGTCGCCGGCTCGGTGGGCCCGCTGGGCCGACGCGTCCATCGCGGGCAACAGCTCCTGGTCGAGGCGGCCGAGGCCGCGTTCGGGGAGCAGATCGGCGTGCTGTGGGAAGCCGGGGCCGACCTGTTGATCCTGGAGACCTTTTCCGACCTGCACGAGTTGACCGTCGCCGCCCGCGTTGCCCGCAACGTCTGCGACCTGCCGGTGGTTGCCGAGGTTACCTTCGGCAACGACGGGGTGACGGCCGACGGCGCAGGGCCCGCCGATGTGGCCCACGCCCTGGCGCAACTGGGGGTTGATGTGGCCGGGATCAACTGTTCGTTGGGGCCCGCGCGCATCGCCGAATTCCTGGCCGAGATGCACGCAGCCGAGCCCGGCCTGCGCCTGTCGGCCATGCCCAACGCCGGCCTGCCGTTCCGGGCGGGCGAGCGCATGGTCTACCCCTCCGCGCCGCACTACTTTGCCGAGCACGTGCCCCTGTTCCTGCACAACGGCGCAGCGTTGATCGGCGGCTGTTGCGGGACGACGCCGGAGCATATCCGGGCGATGCGCGAGGCGTTGACCACAGTGGTCAAAGGGCCGGCCGCAGCACCGGAGACCGTGCAGTTGGCCGCGGTGCCCATGGTACGGGTGAGCGCGCCGGGGCCGGTCGAGGCAGAGGGGGACGCCCCTGAGCCGACGCCGTTGTTGCAGAAGCTACGCGCCGGCAAATTCGTGGTCAGCGTGGAGGTAGACCCGCCGCGGGGTTTCAGCGCGGCCAAGATGTTGGAGGGCGCCGCAATTGCCAAGGCCCACGGCGCGGACGCGGTCAACGTGGCCGACAGCCCCATGGCCCGGGTGCGCATGGGCGCGCTGGCCCTCTGCGTGTTGATCCAGCAGCAGGTGGGCATCGAGACGATCCTCCATTTCACCACGCGCGACCGCTCCCTTATGGGCCTCCAGTCCGATCTTATCGGCGCGCACGCGCTGGGGGTGCGCAATATCATCGCGCTCACCGGCGATCCGCCCAGCCTCGGCGATCAGCCCGAGAGCACGGCGGTCTACGACGTGGACTCCATTGGCCTGGTCAAGATCATCAACGCGTTCAACCAGGGCCTGGACCGGTCGGGGAAGCCGTTTGGCACGCGCGCGGCGTTCACCATCGCCGTGGCGTGCGATCCCACCCGGCCCGACCTGGTGCGGGAAGTGGATCGTTTTCACCAGAAGGTGTCCGCCGGTGCGCACCTGACCATGACCCAGCCGATCTTCGATCCCTTGCTGTGGAAACGGTTCTATGATCTGTACGAGGAGCGCCACGGCCCGTTCCCCGTGCCCGTGCTCATCGGCATCCTGCCGCTGCAGAGCCATCGTCACGCCAGCTTCCTGCACCACGAAGTGCCCGGCATCACCCTGAGCGAAGAGGCGCTACGCCGTATGGAGCGCGCGGGCGCCGAGGGCCGGCGGGAGGGGGTGAAGATGGCCCAGGAGCTGTTGTTGGAGCTCATGGAGATGCCCAAGGTACAGGGCGTCTATCTGATGCCCAGCTTCGGACGGTACGAGGTGGCATGTGAGGTGCTGGATGTGATACCGCGCGCCACGGTTTGAAGCAGTTGCTCTTGCCGGGCTTCGGCGCCCCGGCGTCCAATCCGCCGGACGTCGCAGCTTGCTGCGGTCTTGCTGCGGTCCGGGGCAAGCCCCGGCGTCCAAAACATGCCGCCAGGCCCCAATTCCTGATCTCCCCGCAAACCCCGCTACTTCTGGCAGTCCTCTGGCAGTCGGCTCTGCTATGAATGAGAATCAGCAACGCTGATAACGTGCCAGGCATCCTCTGATGACGTGCCAGGCATCCTGGAGAGTGCCTGGCACGTGGGCACAGCCATTTACGTGCCAGGCATCCTGGAGAGTGCCTGGCGCGTGAGTACACGAGACGTCCGTTAGCTGCATGTGCGTCGCTCATCGCCAGAGGGAGGAGGTTTCCATGAGCCAGGAGATTTGCTGTGTGTGCGAGAAGCCTATCGCAGGCGAGGTCGTCCGCCTGGTTGGACGGCCGTATTGCACCTCGTGCTACGCCAGTGTCACGGCCGACCGTCGCGGCGTATGGTGGGCCAGCCTGATCGGCGCGGGTGTGCTGGTGATTTTCGTGTTGTTGGTGGCCCTCATCGCAGGGCTGACGCGGCCCGACCTGCAGGGTGGCGGGCTGCTGGTGGTGAGCATCATCCTGGCGCTGGTGCCTGCGGTCATCTGGCTGGCCATTTTCTACGCCCAGGATGTGCGCGAGCCTGAGCCCAAGCGCCTGGTGGCGAGCGTGTTCCTGCTGGGCGCGCTGCTGGCGCAGGCGGTGGGCAGGCCGGTGACGGAAGGCCTGTTCCAGGTCTCGCAGTGGATGGCGACCGCCGGTCCGCTGCTTCACATCCTGGCCGCCATCTTCATCATCGGATTCACCGAGATGTTCCTGGTCTACGCGGCTGTGCGCTTCAGCGTCTACGGCTTGCCGGAGTTCGATGAGCGGGTGGACGGTGTGATCTACGGCACGGCTGCGGCGCTGGGCTATGCCACGGTGCTGAACGTCGCTTTTGTGGTGGAGAGCGGCGGCGTTGACCTGGTGGCCGGAGTCATTCGCGTTGCGGTCACGGCGCTGGCCCTGGCCAGCTTCGGGGGAGTCCTGGGCTACTTCCTGGGGCGGTGCAAGTTCGAGGATGAGCCGCTGTGGTGGATGCCGGCCGGGCTGGCGCTGGCCGCAGTCCTGGACGGCCTCTTTATCTATGTACGGGGCGAGATCACGACCACGGCCGTCGGCCTGCGCGGGGGCGGCTACAACCCCTGGCCGGGGCTGATCCTGGGCGCAGTCGTAGCCGGGGTCACCTTCGGCGTGCTGTTCTACTTGTTGAGCCGGCTGCGGCGGCAGGCTGCAGCGGCGGTCGCCTGAAAGCGAGCCAGGAAGGAGATGAGACGATGATCGCAGAACTGAGAGCTCGAGCGCAAGAGCGTGACCGGCTGGTGGACTGGATCCTCGTGGCCATGATCGTGGTTGCGCTCCTGGTAGGATGGGGGCTTAAGGCCGCGGCCGAAGGCCGCACGGTGACGGCGGAGGTCGGCGGCCTCAAACTGCGCTATCCGGCGGGCTGGCTCAAGACTGAGGCCCAGCCGCCCGTCCTGTTGCGGGCCGAAGAGTGGTTGGGCCCGGCGCGCAGCGTGATCACCGTGCAACGCCGGCCCTTGCCGCCCCTGGATAACCCATTGGCTGCAGTGCAACAAGCGTTGACTCTGGAGCGGGCGCGCGCCTGGACAGCCTATCGCACCCTGGAAACGGAGGAAAACGCCTCTATCGGTGGCCGTCCGGCACATCGGGTCGCTTTCGGCTACGTGGAAGCCAATCCCAATCCGTTCCTGCAGACCATGCCCGTGGTGATGTACGGCGAAGACTATCTCATTCGGGCCGGAAACGAAGTATACATCGTCACTTTGACTGCGGCTGAGACGTATTACGATCGCGCGCGAGGCGCACTGAATCCTGTGGTGCGTTCCCTTCCGAGATGACGCAAGGCGGCCGGTAGCCGTGGTTTCCTGTCGGCAGGCTCAAGAGGAGGATGAGCATGAGAACTAGAGGATATCTTTCCGTGAGCGTGTTGCTCGTGGCCATATTGCTTTTTTCGGCGTGGTGGCAGGTGTGGGCGGCGCCCTCGGCCGCTGCGGACGAGACCGGCCAGTCGGTGGTGCAGATCATCGCGGCGACTGAGGGCCGCGGCGGGCGCCTCATCCCCAAATGGAGCGGCAGCGGCGTCCTGATCTCGGCTGACGGCCTGATCCTGACCAACTGCCATGTGGCCATGCCGCGCCTGATCTGGGACGATCGCGCGTTCGATTATGACTTGTTGATCGTGGCACTGGCGAGCCGGCCCAACCGGCCGCCTGCGCTCGCGTACCTGGCCGAGGTGGTGCAGTATGACGTTGGCCTGGACCTGGCCCTGGTCCGCATCAGCCAGACCCTCGACGGCAGCCCTGTGGACGTCCGGAAGCTGAAACTGCCCTTCCTGCCCTTGGGCAACTCCGATGATCTGGCAACCGGCGATACGGTGGAGATCTTCGGCTATAGCGGATCGGCAGGGGAGCCTCTCGCCTCGGTGACGGGGGCCATCACCGGCTTCTCGACCGGCCGGGGCATCAAGGGCCGGGCATGGATTCGTACCGATGCCGAGGTGGAAGGCGGCTTCAGCGGCGGCCCGGCGGTGAACGAGGACGGCGAGGTAGTGGGCCTGGTGGCTGCGGGCGCCGTGGCCAACGCCGATGAGGTGGTGCAGTGCCGTTACAAAGAGGACACCAATCGCGACGGCGTAGTGGATCAGAACGACACCTGCACGGCGACCGGTGGCACCCTGAGCACGCTGCGGCCCGTCAACCTGGCGCAGCCGCTGATTGCGGCCGCCTCCAGCACAGTGGCCCCCGAACCCACCCCTGTGCCCCAGCCGAAACCCACGCGACGGCCGCCGGCCGTCAAGGCCAGCGTGAGCCGTCTGATCTTCGCGCCGGAGGTAGACGACTATGACCAGCCGGTGACGGTGGTCGAAAGTCTTCCGTCCGGCGCCGAGGCGATCTACCTCTTCTTCGATTACAAGAACTTCGAGAACGGCGCCACGTGGCAGCCCCTGCTGATCTTTGACGGCAAACCCCAGAAGAACGCATGGCGGGCCGAGCAATGGGCGGGCGGCGCAGAAGGGACCATGTGGATCAGTGTGGGGCCCTCTGACGAGCCGCTGGATGATGGCACCTACGAGTTTGTCATCACCTACGAGGGCTCAGAGCTCGGGAGAGCCACGATTGAGGTCGGCGGCCGGCCGGAAAAACGCCCCTCGTTCAGCTATATCGTCTTCTCGGCTGATGGTGAAGAAGGGTATCTCCTGCCGGGTGGCATCACCGAGATCGTAGCGACCTTTGAGTACGCCAACATGACCCGCAACACCCGCTGGTCGTATGTCGGTTATTACCAGGGTGAGGAGATCGGTCGGGGCCAGGGGACGCCGTTCACCCGCGCTTCAGGCTCGACTTCGTTGCCTTTGAGCAGCGACACACCGCTCGACCCGGGCATCTATCGCCTGGAGCTCTACATCGAGGACAAGTTGGCTGCCACGGCTGATTGCCTGGTCGGCGAGGAAGAGGCCGGCAGGGCGCTTTTCGGCCCCATCACCTTCGCGGAAGGGGTAGACCGGCAGGGCAAGCCGGTGCGGCCGGGCACGGCGTTCAAGAGCGGGCTTGCTGAGCTCTACGGGATCTTCGATTATCAGGGGATGCGAGACGGCTGGGAATGGGGCTGGCAGTGGACGATCAACGGCAGGTCGCTGCAACTGCAGAAGCGCACCTGGGAAGACGGGAGCAGCGGCACGGAATACATCAGGGTCTACAGCGACGACGTGCTTCCCGATGGAGAATATCAGCTCGACCTGTACGTGAAAGGCGAGAAGGTGCAGAGCGGGTCTTGCACCATCGGCGGGAAAGCGCCGCAGCCCACACCGGCCCCTAAGAAGCCGACCAGAAAGGAGGGCGTGGAGATCTACGGCCGCATCGTGGACGCGGACACCGGTCGTGGCATTTTCGAGGCCTATTTCGTCGTGCTTCAGCCGGGCATCAGTGTGGATGAGTTTGAAGGCGATGAGGATCAGATCTACACCTGGGCCAAGACCGACCGTGGGGGCAATTTCCGCCTGCCCGACCTGTTGCTGCGCGGGGAGTACTACAGCATCATCGTGGCTGCCACGGGCTACCGAACTATTGCCGAGGATGATGTGTATGTGGATGAGGACACCGAGTCGCCGTTGGAGCTTACCGTGAAGCTGCGCAGGGCACGCTAAGGTCGTGGCCGAGGAGGCCTGTCATGATTACCTCCACAACGTCGGTGAAAACCGGGCTCGTGCTTCTTTGCGCCTGGGTCGGCGTGTGTCTCCTGGCGTGTTCGCCCAGGCCGGCGTCCGGTCCGATCTCCTTGCCTCAGGCAAGACAGTTGGCGCAGCCGGAGGCCCAGCCTACCTTGCCTCCGGCTGCGGCGCCAACCGGCCAGCCCCAGGCTCAGCCACAGCAGTTGCCGCAGCCGGAGGCCCAGCCCGTTTTATCTCCGTCCGCCACGCCGGCCGGCCAACCCCAGCCGACGCGACTGCAACAGTCGCAGGTGGAACTGGTATTGCCGCCTGCTCTGATGCCGGGTCAGCCCCAAGCCTCACCGACGCAGCGGGCGCAGCCGGGGGTCGAACCGACCCTGCCGCCGCCCAGGCCGCCGACGGGCCAGCCCCAGGCCCCGCCACAGCTCCAGCCTCCCGTGCCGCAGCGTCCGGCACCCGCCGCGATCAGTCTGCCCGGCATCTGGGAAAGCCAGACCATGACCGGCTACGGGGTGATCTACAGCCAGATGATCCTGCAGCCCAACAACAGCTACTCCTATCAGGTCGTCCTGGGCGATCTGGTGACCTGGGAGACCGGCATCTATGAGGCGGGAGAGGGGTTCGTCCATTTTTCGGTGTTGGACTACGAGCCGAAAGTTTACAAAGGGACGGTCATGTCGCGGCCCACGAGCTGGACTGTCTTCTACACCGTGGTGGACGAGAACACCATGATCTGGGAGGACCGGGTGCTGGGTACGCAATGGACCGTCCATCGTCGGAGGTAACGCCGTGAAGCGCGTCGTCCTCGCCCTCAGCCTGGCCCTGGCAGTGATCGTCCAGGCTGCCCGGCCTGCGCCGGCCCTGGAACGGCCGGTGGCCCAGCGGGTGATGAAATCGGTGGTGCAGCTCATGGCCGTCCGGGTCAAGAAGTCGGGCCTCATCGTCCCCCGATGGGGCGGCTCCGGCACCATCATCTCGGCCGATGGCCTGATCCTCACCAACTGCCACGTGGCCCTGCCCAAGGCCATGTGGGACGATCCGGCCTTCGATTACGACCTGTTGGTGGTGGCCCTGACCCTGCGCTCCGACGAGCCGCCGGCGCCGACCTACCTGGCCGAGGTGGTACAGTACGACCCTGACCTGGACCTGGCTGTGATCCAGGTTCGCCGAATGCTCGACGGCAGCCCCGTGGACAGGGAGCAGCTCAACCTGCCGGCGCTCACCGTGGGGGACTCCGACGACCTGGACCTGGGGGACCGCCTCTACATCTTCGGCTATCCCGGCATCGGCGGCCAGACCATCACTTTCACCAGCGGCGACGTGAGCGGCTTCACGCGCGAGCAAGGTGTGGAGGGCAGGGCGTGGATCAAGACCGACGCTACGATCGCCGGCGGCAACAGCGGCGGCGCAGCGGTCAACGAGCTGGGCGAGCTGGTGGGCATCCCCACCCAGTTAGGGGCAGGCGGGGACGAACGCTACGTGGACTGTCGTCGTGTCGCCGACACCAACGGCGACGGAGTGATTGACGAAAACGACTCTTGCGTCCCCACCGGCGGTTTCATCAACGCCCTGCGGCCGGTGAACCTGGCCAAACCGTTGATCGAGGCGGCCCGGCAAGGGCTGGTGCGTCCTTTCGCTCCCTCCCCGTCGCCTGAGGCCAACCCACCGGCTGCGGGCCCGACCGTCAGCCGCCTGATCTTTGCGCCTGCCGTCAACCAGGCCGATCAGCCCGTGACCGTGGCCGATTCGTTCCCCAGCGGCACCCGTGAGCTCTATCTCTTCTTCGACTATCACGGGTTTCAGGACGGGGCCTTGTGGCAACCGGCCGTCCTGCGCGACGGACAGGCCCTGGCGGATGTGTGGCCTCGTGCTCCCTGGAGCGGTGGCCAGGCGGGCACATGGTGGGTAGGGCTCTCCGATACCGTGTTGCCCGATGGGGACTATGAGTTTCGCATCTTCTACGGCGACCAGGCCCTGGGCTCTGCTCGCGTCTCGGTGGGCGGCCCGCCGAGGGACGTGCCGACCTTCAGCAACCTCGCCGTGACGGTCGGGGACGGGGCGGCGGCCGAAGGCCCTTTGCCTGCCGGGGTCGGCGAGCTGCGGGCGACCTTCGATTATGCCCACATCGCCGCCGACACGCGCTGGTCTTATCGCCTCTACCGTGAAGGCCAGGAGCGAGAGCGCAAGGAGGGCGATCCCTTGCCGATGGACGCCGGAGAAGCGACCTTTCCTTTGCGCCGCAGCCCGGGATTCGAGGCCGGCCGCTATCGCCTGGAGCTGTACGTGGCGGACGGACAGGTTCACGATGGGGAGCGGCTGACCGCTACCACGGATTTTGTCCTCACCGGCGGGCCTTCCGCCCTCTTCGGCCCCATCATCTTCGCCGAGGGGGTTGACCGCAAAGGGGAGCCGGTGCGACCGGGCAGCGCGTTCGAGAGCGGGCTCGATGAGCTGTTCGCGCTCTTCGACTACGATGGCATGGAGAATGGGCTGGAGTGGGGCTGGCAATGGACGATTAACAGCAAATCGCTGCCGCTGCAGCGGCATGTGTGGGAATTCGGCAGAAGCGGCCGGAACTGGATTCGCCTCTACACCAGCAAGGATGCGCTGCCCGACGGCGCATACCGGCTCGACCTGTACCTTGAGGCCGAGAAGGTCCGCAGCGGCACCTGCACCGTCGGCGATATGCCGGTCGCGCCGGCTCAGCCGCCTGAGGCTGCGCCGTCGGGGGTGGAGGTCTACGGCCGGATCACCGACGCAGATACCAGGGCCGGTGTCCCCAACGCGCTTTTCCTGGTGTTGCAGCCGGGGATCACCGTGGACGCCTTTCGCTGGACCGCAGAGGAGATCTACACCCGGGCCGAGAGCGACCGCCGCGGCTATTTCGAACTGCCGGCCCGGCTGGAGCGCGGAGCGACCTACAGTTGGATCATCACGGCTCGCGGTTACAAGCCGATCCTGGAGGACGGGATCACCGTCGGCGAGGATGTGGGATCGCCCTATGAGCTGAACATCTCGTTGCAGCGGGCGCGGTGACAGCCATGTGCCAGGCCTGGGGGATGCCTGGCACGCCTGGAGGGAGCGTATGGCCGATCTGGTCGGAGAAAAGCTGGGCAGGTACGAGATCATCGCGCGGGTTGCCAGCAGCCCCCTGGCCGAGGTGTACCGGGCTTACAGCCCGTCTCTGGGCCGAGAGGTCGCCATCAAGGTCTACCGCCCCCATCTGACGGCGGACGCCACCCTGGTCGAGCGCCTGCGGGCAGAGGCCCAGCGGGTGGCCGCGTTGCGCCACAGCTACATCGCGCCTGTCTATGACTGCGACCTGGTCACCGTGGGAGGCCAGCCCCTGCTCTACGTGGCCGGGGAGTTTGCCGAGGGCGCGACCTTGAAGGACCGGCTGGCCGCCATGAAGGCTGCCGGCCAGAAGATGCCCCTGCCCGACGTGGCCGCGCTGGTGAGCGCCATCGCCGCCGCGTTGGACTACGCCCATGCCCGCGGGGTCGTTCACGGCGGCCTGAAGCCGGCCAACGTGCTCTTCACCGCCGAGGGCGAGCCGCTGGTGGCCGACTTCGGCGTGGCGCGCGCCGCGGGCGCGACTCTGTCTGCCCTGCCCACCGATCCGGCCGGCGCGCCGGCCTACATGGCCCCCGAGCAGATCCGGGGCGATCCGGTAGACGGCCGCGCCGATGTCTACGCGCTGGGGGTCATCCTCTACGAGCTGTGCACCAACACCGTGCCCTTCGCTGCAGACACGGCCACCGCCGTCCTGATGCGCCATCTGACCGAGCCGCCGCTTCCCCCGTCGCAGGCCAACCCCGACCTGCCGGCTGCCCTGGACGGTGTCATCCTCAAGGCGTTGAGCAAAGCCCCGGCCGACCGGTACGCGAAAGCCGGGGACCTGGCGAGGGCACTGGAGGCTGCCCTTCGTGCCCCTGTCCCAACAGCGGGTGAGCCCGCCGAGGCCGCTTCACCGGCCGTCACGTCCCCGACCGGGGCGATCCTCTCCACGCTCTCGGCGCTGGCCGGCAAGGAGGAGGAAGAGGAGGCGCCCAAAGCGCCGGCGGAGCGCAAGCCCGAGAAGGGCGGCCGCGAGGGGATCCGCAACTTCCTGGTCGGCCTGATGGCGCTTTTCACCGCCGCGTTGACCCTGATCGAGAAGTTTCTGAAGGCGGTGGACATCCTGCGCAACCCGCTGGTCGGTTTCATCGTGGTGGGAGTGGCGGTCGGCGCGATGGTGATCAGCGCGGGCTACGTCATCGCCCGGCCCCGCCTCTATAAGCGCTGGCAGCGCCGTCTCGCCGCCGTGGGCCTGATCCTGACCGTGCTGGCCGCGGCCGGGTGGGGCGGCTGGACGATCTACGACATGAAGCGGCCGCCCAAGGGGCTCATCGTCCTCATCGCGGACTTCGAGCAGGCCCCCGGTGCCCGGGCGGTCAACTACGCCCGGCGCATCGAGACCGGCCTCACCGAGGCCCTGGCCCAGCTCAAGGTGGAAGGGGTCTACGTGGAACGGGCATACGAGGTCTACACCGACAAAGATGCCCGCGCCAAAGCCGCTGCCCGCAAAGCCGCCGTGGTCATCTACGGCTGGTACGACGACGCCGGCGTCAACCCCCGCTTCGAGCTGGTCAAGGCGCCGCAGCAGTATCTGCCGCTGCTCAAACAGGCGCCTGTTGCCCTGGCCGACCTGGACAAGCTGGAGCTGCGGGTGGATCGAGAGCTTAAGGAGATGAGCTACATCGCCGCGGCGAGCATTGGCCTGGTCTACTATGCCGACGGCCAGAACCAGCAGGCCCTCTCCTTCTTCGACCTGGCCCTCAAGTCGGCCCCGACCGAGGCGCATATGCTGGGCCGTGAGGCAGTTTATTTCTACAAGGGCTCGGCCCACTTCTTCCTGCACCAGTATCCCGGCGCTCTGGCGGCCTTGCAAGAGGCGGCCCGCATCGCGCCGGATCTCTACGCCGTCCGGCGCAACCTGGCGGTGGCCTACAGCGCCAATTGCGACCCTGCCGCTGCTCTGCAGGAGATTGACGAGGCCCTCCGCATCAAGCCCGACAGCGGAGACGCCTATTACTTCCGTGGGTCATTGCTCATGGCCCGCGGCCGCTGGGACGAGGCAGCAGCAGCGCTCGCCAGGGCGGCCGAGCTCTCTCCTGATGATCCCGTCGTCCATGCGGCCCTGGGCCAGGCCTACCGGGAGACCGGCCGGACGGCAGAGGCCGAAGCAGCCTTTGCCCGGGCAACGGCATTGAGCCAGGCGCGCCTGGAAGAGAAGGACAAGGCGGACGATCCGCAGGCGGTTGCCGCTCACGCCGACACCCTGTTGGGCACCGGCCGGTTCGAGGAGGCGGTGGCTGAGTACCGCCGGGCCATTCAACTGGGGACGCGCGGGCGGACGACCCTGCGCCCCGACCGCCTGGCCTGGCTCTACCGGTCGTTGGGGCGGGCCCTGTGGGACCTGGAACGATGGGAGGAGATGGCCGACGCATACACGAAGGCCATCGAGCTCTCCCCAGGCCTCCACAGCGACTACAGCGCGCTGGCCGTGGCCTACCGCGGCATGGGGCAAACCGATCAGGCCGTGGCTGCGTACCGGCGCGCACTGGAGATCCTCCCCTGCGACGCCAATACGCACGACCTCCTGGCCGACCTTTACCGCTCGCTGGGCCGGGCCGATGAGGCGCTGGCGGAGTACCGCCTGGCGGCCCAATACGACCCGGACGATTTTACGGCCTGGAACAGCATCGGCCAGATCCTGGAGGCGCGCGGGGAAACCCAAGAGGCGAATGCCGCGTACGAGAAGGCCATCGCCGCCGCTGAGAGCCATCTCCAGCGCAATCCTCACGACGCGACAACCGCTTCGATGCTCGGCCTGATGTACCTGCTGCGGGGAGACACGGCGCAGGCGATCTCAACCCTCCGGCAGGCCGTGGCCCTGCGGCCGGATGCCGACAATCACTACGCCCTGGGCAATGCCTGTTACGAGGCCGGCCGGTACGAGGAGGCCCTGGCCGCGTACCAGGCCGCGCTGGCCGCCGATGCGAACCACTTCTCTGCGGCGGTCCGACTGGGCGATACCTGCGACAGACTGGGCCGCACGGACGAGGCGATTGCCGCTTACCGCCGGGCGCTGGCCCTCCGCGAAGATGCCGACGTCCATGCCTATCTGGGGATGTTGCTGGCGAAGCAGGGGCAGGCAGAAGCCGCCGAGACCGAATACCGTGCCTCGCTGCGGCTGGCGGATAACGTCCTGGCCCACCTGGGCCTGGCGGAGCTCTACCAGCGGGCCGGCAAGACCGACCTGGCCATCGCCGAGTACGAGGCCGCGCTCCGCTTGCAGGACGATCCGTATCTGCGGTTTGGCCTGGCCCAGCTCTACGAGGCGCGCGGACGCCTGGAAGACGCGGCCGGCCAGTACCGGGCAGCCATCCCCCTCTTCGGGCCAGAGGGGCCTTACCGGGACACCGGCCGTTCTGCGCTGGCCCGGGTGCTGCTGCGGCTGTGTCGGCCAGACGAGGCGCTGACCGCGTTGCGGCCGTCTTTGGAGGGCGGCCCTGGGGCATCCTCGGTCGAAGTGCAGTCCGTCCTGGCCGCCATCTACGAGGCGCAGGGCAAGCCGACCCAGGCCGGCGAGATCTACCAGACACTCCTGCGGGACAATCCCGACCTGCCCCTCGTTCACTACCTGGCCGGCTGGTTCGCCTACCGTCAGGGCCGTCTGGCTGAGGCGGCGGAGGAGATGGCGCGGGCAGCCGAGCTGGCGCCGGCGTTTTCGCTGGCCTGGAGCGGCCTGGGCTACCTTCGAGACGTGCAGGGGGATCTGGCCGCCGCCAGGATGGCCCACGAGCGGGCGCTGGCGATCATGCCTTCCAATGTGAATGCTTTTCTGGGCCTGGGCGTGCTGGCGCTGCAAGCGGGGAACCCGTCCGATGCCCTGACCTATTTCCAGGAGGCGCTCCGGCAACAGCCCGAGTACGTCAAGGCCGTCCCGGATGAGACCCAGGCGGCGCTGGTCTCCGCTCATGTGGACCTGGCGTTGGCCTACGAACGGCTGGGCCGCCAGGCGGAGGCCGACCGGGAGCTGGCTACAGCGCGGCAACTGGCCGCAGCAGCCGCCGACGCGCTGCCGTCGCATCCGCAGGCGCGCTTCCAACTGGCAGTGGTTCACTGGCTGGCCGGCGAAGCGGAGAAGGCCGAGGCCGCCTATGGGGAGGCCATCCGCTGCGACGCCTCGCTGGCCGGCGAGCGCCGGCGCGTGGAGGAGAGGCTCACGCTGCTGCGAGGGAGGTAGCCGGTCGGTCAGCCTGGCGGTTGGAAACCGCAGCAACAGTTGCTTTTTGTCTCGGCGGTTGGAAACCGCAGCAACCGCTACGAAGCCTGCCTGCGCAGGCTCCCTGCTTGGTAGTGACGACTTCAGTCGTCAGCAGGGGAACGACTAAAGTCGTTACTACCAAGTCGGCGGTTGGAAACCGCAGCAACCGTTACGAAGCCTGCCTGCGCAGGCTCCTTGCTTGGTAGTGACGACTTCAGTCGTCAGCAGGGGAACGACTAAAGTCGTTACTACCAAGTCTACTACCAAGTCTACCAAGTCGGCGCAGGCCGACTTCGCAATGGTAGCCGTGACCTCGGTCGCCCGGATTCTCGAAGGCCAGGTACAACGTGGGTTAGGTGCAGTTGTCTGTCAAGAACCTGTCCTACTAACACGACGTATGCGGAACATTCCTGGCATGATGACCGCGAAAGAACGGGGAAGTTCTGGCAGATGCTCCCTAATCGCCAAAGCGACAACCTCCGCTTTACGAGCGGGTGGCAGGCCTGCCAGGCGAATCAACACCACCCCGTGCGCATGCAGGCGCTGACGAAACACCATCTCACCAAAATCTTTGTCTGCCGTTAGCAACAATGTTGCTTCTTGATTTGCCAGGTTCAAAACATCATCATCGGGCATCCCTGGCCCCAACTCAGTCACGTACGAAACCTGATGTCCATCTTGCCGCAGACGTTCAACAATTGGGCGGTCAACGCTTTCGTCAGCCAAGAAGTTCATGCGAGCGCCTCAGCCAGGGGGTAAACTACATCAGCGCGCAGAGCATCTCGGGCAAACGCCAGGGCCGCCAGGATGGCTTCGCGAGTCAGGTGTGGATGAGCCTCCAGAATCTGTTCGATGGTTTCGCCCGCTGCCAGTTTCTCCAAAATAAGTTCCACGGTAATGCGTGTTCCTGCAATGACAGGCTTACCCATCATTACCTGTGGGTTTGATATAATCCATTGCTTTTGCATACTTTCGTACCTCCACGATTTGTTGTGCTGCGCCAACGGCTTGCGCTTAAGCTGCAGCGCCGGAGCACCATCGGCTGCGCACCCCCTGGCTGGCGGGGTCGGCCTTCCAACCGGATGAAACAGCTTTGCAGCACCTGCGAAGGGTTGCCGGTCGTCAATCTGCACGCTGCCGGCGCCGACATCGGAGCCCAACAAATCTACGTCTGCCTCCCCGGCCTCCGACGACCAGTAGCCGTTGCCGCCCAACAAGCGCGGCTCCCACAGCGCGAGCATTCTCGGCCTGCAAGCGAGCATTCTCAGTTTGCAAGCAACACCATCTCTGCCCGCAAACCGGCAACTTCGCCTTCCAGGGCGGTCAACCGCCCAAACAGGGCATCCATTTCCAGCAGCGGCTCGGCCATAGAGATATTCTAGCACATTCCCTGTAGATTGAGTAGGCAGTTACAGTGAGTCAGATAGAAATCCGGGCTTTTGCGATCCGGAATCGAGGCTTCAGCCGGTTTCTGTGGGCTATGAGGCCAACCGGCTAAAGCCTCGACTCCGGAAGATTATCTGCACATCTATAGTTGGCCAGTCGGCCAGTCGGCGCAGGCCGACTTCGCAATGGCAGCCGTGACCTCCAGTCGCCGAGATGCTGGGGGGTGGGGGTCAGCTCCAGTCGGCGCGAGCCGACTTCGCAATGGTAGCCGTGACCTCGGTCGCCCGAATTCTCCCCAGCCCTCACGCGTCGGCGGCCAAAGATTGACTTCCAGACCTCTCAGTTGTATCATCTGACCCAAGGCTGGTACTGCAAGAGTTCTCCAGGCCGGCGTCAGCTTGGTAGTGACGACTTCAGTCGTCCGCAGGGGAACGACTAAAGTCGTTACTACCAAGTCTACCAAGTCGGCGCAGGCCGACTTCGCAACGGTAGCCGTGACTTCCAGTCGCCGGGGTGCTAAAGTCGTCCGCAGGGGAACGACTAAAGTCGTTACTACCAAGTCTACTACCAAGTCTACCAAGTCGGCGCAGGCCGACTTCGCAACGGTAGCCGTGACTTCCAGTCGCCGGGGTGCTTTGTTCTGTTTCCGGGCATAAGGGAATTGATCGGTGACGACACTGCTTGTCATTACGGCGCATCCCGACGACGAAGCGTTCGGGATGGCCGGTACATTGGCGAAATGCGCATCTGCAAGGGTTCGCACGGCGTTGATCTGCGCCACGCGCGGGGAGGCCGGACAGTCGGCCGGGCTGGCGGAGACGCGCGAGGCGCTGGCCGCGTTGCGCAGCGAGGAGCTGCGCTGCTCCGCCGCGACGCTGGGCATTGGCGACCTGGTCTTGTTGGATTACCCCGACGGCGGCGGCGAGCGCTGGGACCTGGCCGAGCTGGCCGACGCGCTTGCGGGGGCCATCCGCCGCATCCGGCCCGACGTGGTGATCACCTTCGACGACCAGGGCATCACCCGCCATCCCGATCACATGGCGGTTCATCGCGCGGTGCGCCTGGCACTGGAGGCCGCACCTGACCGCCTGGGGGTGCGCCGCCTCTTTTACCAGGTGGTCACCTGCCCCGAGGAGGCCAGCCCCGAGGGCCCGACTTACGCCTGCGTGTCGCCCGAGTCGGTGGATGTGACGGTGGACATCCGTGCGTTCGAGCCCATCAAGCGCGCTGCGTTGCGCTGCCATCGCACACAGGCTGCCGATACGCGCTGGATGCTCGACCAGCCCGAAGGCAGCCTGGCGGCCGAGCACTATGTGCTGGGGTGGGACGTCCACGGCTGGCGTCCTGTGCCGGGTGCCGGTGACCTGCTGGCGGAGCTCGACGAGCGATGATGGAGATGCGTTCCCTGCTTCGGCTGGTCCTTGCCTCGCGCTCGCCCCGGCGCCAGGCGCTCCTGGCCGGCCTGGGGCTGACGTTCACCGTGGACGCGGCCGAGGTGGACGAGAGCCCGCTGCCCGGCGAGAGGGCAGAGGACATGGTCTTGCGGCTGAGCCGGCTCAAGGCCACCACCGTTGCCCAACGGCATCCCGGTGCCTGCGTGCTGGCTGCGGACACCGTTGTCGTGCTGGACGGCGCGCTGCTGGGCAAGCCGTCCGGCCCGGATGAGGCGACGGCGATGCTGGCCGCGCTGCGCGGCCGCACGCACATCGTCCACACTGCGGTCGCGGTGGCCTGGAACGGCGAGCTGCGCGTCGGGCTCTCCTCCAGCGAGGTGATCATGCGCCCCTACAGCGACGCCGAGATCGCGGCCTATGTCGCGACGGGCGATCCGCTGGACAAGGCCGGCGCGTACGCCATCCAGCACCCCGTTTTCTCGCCTGTGGCTGCCTGGCGGGGCTGCTACGCCAGCATCATGGGGCTGCCGCTGGATGTCGTGCGCGCCATGCTGGCCGCTGCCGGTGTGCCCGTTCCCGAGGACGTGGCGGCCGCTTGCTCCCGCCTCACCGGCCAGCCGTGTTGCGCAGGTGCAACGTAGACCCACGGCGGGTCGGCCCGGCGCATCCGATACTCTTCGTCTCCCGATCAGGGAGGACCTTTTGAGCCTGGGAAAACCATCATGCTGGAAGAAATCCTTGCCGGTTTGAACCCTCCTCAACGCGAAGCGGTGACCACCGTGAAGGGCCCGGTGCTGGTGTTGGCAGGGCCTGGATCGGGGAAGACGCGCGTGCTTGCCCATCGCGTGGCGTACCTGCTGCGGGAAGTCAACGTCCACCCGCGTGCCGTCATGGCGGTGACTTTCACCAACAAGGCCGCGGGTGAGATGCGGGACCGCATCCATCGGCTGGTGGGCGAAGCGGTCCCGGTCACCACGGGCTGGAAGGGGTTGACCATCGGGACCTTTCACAGCATTTGTGCCCGCATCCTGCGCGCAGAGGCAGAGGCGGCCGGCCTGAATCCTAACTATGTCATCTTCGATGACGGCGAGCAGTTGACCACCATCAAACAGGCGTTGCGCGAGCTCGACTTGAGCGACAAGATGTATCGGCCCGAGGCGGTGCGTGCTCTGATCTCCAGGGCCAAGAACGAGCTGATCAAGCCGGACCAGTATCAGGCCAGCACATACTACGAGGAAGTTGTCCGCCGTGTCTATCACCGCTACCAGAAGATCCTGGCCGACAGTGCTGCGTTGGATTTCGACGACCTGCTGGCCCGCACCACGTGGCTCTTTCAGGATCAGCCCGAAGTGTTGCGTCGCTACCAGGAGCGCTACGAGTATCTGCTGGTAGACGAGTTCCAGGACACCAATACCGCCCAGTATGAGCTCGTGCGCTTGTTGGCCGGCCGTTCGCGCAACCTGTTTGTGGTGGGCGACGAGGACCAGTCCATCTACGGTTTTCGCGGGGCCGACTACCGTAACGTACGGCGCTTCCGGGAGGATTTCCCGGACGCCAAAGTGGTGCTCCTGGAACAAAACTACCGCTCCACCCAGGCGATCCTGGACGCAGCCAACGCGGTGATTGCCAAGAACCGCCATCGAACCCCCAAGAAGCTTCACACCCAGCGCGGTTATGGTGTCCAGGTTGTGCGCCACGAGGCCTATGACGAAACGGATGAAGCTGCCTTCGTGGCCAACACCATCCAGCGGCTGGTTGCCTCGGGCGAGGCCCGGTTGGGGGACTGCGCCGTGATGTACCGAACCAACGCGCAGTCTCGCACGCTGGAAGATGCGTTTGTTGCGCGCGGGATGCCCTATCGGCTGGTGGGCGGCACGCGCTTCTATCAGCGCAGGGAGATCAAGGACGCCCTGGCATATCTGCGCCTGGTGCACAATCCCGCCGACAACATCAGCCTGGCCCGGATCATCAACGTGCCCCCCCGCGGGATCGGCGAGAAGACGGTTTCATCGCTGGCCTCATGGAGCACCGAGCTGGGCATCTCGATGGTCGGCGGTCTGGCGTTGGTAGCGGGCGACCTGGCCAGCCCGGCGCTCAATTCCGGTGTTCTGGCGCGTTTTCAGCAGCCGCCGCAACACCCGTTCGGCCCGGCCGCCCAGCGCTCGCTGGCTGCGTTCTACCGGATGTTGGCGCAATGGATGGCGGCCAGGGACACGCTGACCGTGGCGGCGTTGCTGGACCGCATCGCTGAGGAATCGGGCTACGCCACCTGGTTGCGCGACGGCACCGAAGAGGGCGAAGACCGGTGGGCCAACCTGCAAGAGCTCCGCAGCGTGGCCGTGCACTACGATGACTTTCCGCCCGAGCTGCGCCTGACCACGTTTCTGGAGGAAGTCGCGCTGGTGTCGGACCAGGACGAACTGGCCGAGCCGGAGGACCGGGTGACGTTGCTCACCGTGCACACCGCCAAGGGGCTTGAGTTCCTCGTGGTGTTCATCGTCGGCCTGGAGGAGAACATCTTCCCGCACAGCCGCAGCAAGGACGACCCCGACCAGATGGAGGAGGAGCGCCGGCTGATGTACGTGGCTGTCACACGGGCAAAAGACCGGTTGTACCTGGTCCACGCATTTCGGCGGATGTTGTACGGCCGCAGTGAGGTGAACGAGCCATCGCGTTTCCTGAGAGACATCAACGCGGTGATAAGCGGCAGCCCGCAGCCTGCATCTGCCTTGGGCTTAGCGCGCAGGGACGATTTCCTGGGGGAGGGGCGGGAAGGGGCGTCCCGGCATGGCGGAATATGGCGCGACCGCAGCTCGTCCAGGTTGCCCGGCAGCGGCGCGCGCCTTCCTGCCGACCAGGGCGCGGCGGCCGGCCGGTCAGCCCCTCTGCCCGAGCGGCCGCTGCGGTTCAAGCCGGGCGACCGGGTGGATCACGGTCTTTTCGGCCAGGGCATCGTGCTGAAATCGGAGGCATCCGGCGACGACGAAGAAGTCACCGTGGCCTTTGCCGGCAAGGGGGTGAAGACGCTGCTGGCTGGGTTCGCCAGGTTGCGCAAGCTGGAGCGGTGAGGGATTTATCCCCGGCGTGGGGGCTGGGCGTTCCCGATTTGTGGATGGCTGCACTCTGCGCAAGCTTAAGACCAAGGGATTCACTTCTTCGTGTCGGGTTCGGCGCCACGGCCCATGAAAACGGAGATCGCAGCTTGCTGGGTGCCGTGGCAAGCCCCGGCGTCCGGGAGGACGAATGGACGTCGCAGCTTGCTGCGGTCTTGCTGCGTGTCGTGGCAAGCCCCGGCGTCCGGGAGGACGAATGGACGTCGCAGCTTGCTGCGGTCTTGCTGGCGTGCCGTGGCAAGCCCCGGCGTCCGGGAGGACGAATGGACGTCGCAGCTTGCTGCGGTCTTGCTGGCGTGCCGTGGCAAGCCCCAGCGTCCGGGAGGACGAATGGACGTCGCAGCTTGCTGCGGTCTTGCTGCGTGCCGTGGCAAGCCCCGGCGTCCACGTTTTCAGGGCAGATGTCCATGCCGTGTGCGGCGCCATGGTGGATGAGAATCTTACCGCAGAGGGCGCAAAGATCGCAGAGGCTTTCAGGTTCTCCGCGCCCTCTGCGTCCTCTGCGGTGATTTTCAGGGCAGGATTACCGTAGACCTGGCTCAAGTATTTCTGCTGTGGCTCCGTAGCGGGCGCTATGTTTCACCCCGCAGCCACGCCCGCGCCAGGCGCCATTGCCCCGTCTCGGCCGCGTAACGCAGTTCAAAGGTCTCCTGGTTGGGCATGCGCACCAGGTAGCAGTGCCAGGTCACGCCGTCCGTTGTTTCGTCCCACTCTCGGCCCCAATCGGCAACGTAGCGCGTCCGTTCTCGCCAGATGAACGCTGTGGGTTGCACCCGGCCGTCGGGCAGGAAACGCGCCTGCACCAAGACGGGTTCGTTGATGAACTCAGGCAGGGTCATGGTCACCTCCGTTGAAAGTGCCCGCAAGATGCCGGCCGAGGAGCAGCAAGGCTGCCTCTGCCGACAGCCGTTTGTTGCCCACCCGGTCGGAGGCCCAGACGAAACGCTCGCCGACCTCAGCCTCGGGCGCAGAGAGATGGATGTACACCAGGCCCACCGGCTTATCGGCCGAGCCGCCTCCCGGGCCGGCGATCCCTGTCACCGCCAGCGCCAGGTCGGCCCCGAAGGCCTGGCGCGCACCCCGGGCCATCTCGGCCGCGGTCTCGGCGCTCACCGCGCCATGCGCGAGCAATGTCTGCGGGTTGACGCCGAGAAGCCCCGCCTTGGCGCTGTTGGCATAGCAAACCACACACCCCAGGAAGTAGTCGGAGCTGCCCGCCACATCGGTGATCAGGCTGCTGACCAGCCCGCCGGTACAGGACTCGGCCAGCGCCAGGGTCAGGCCCCGGCCGCGCAACAGGGCGCCGACCTCAGCGGCCAGCGCACGGAGCCGGCGGTCCGACGGCGGACAGGCAGAAGACAGACGCTCATTATTCACGGTCCTCTTTGGCCTCCGGCAACCAGACAGTGAACGTGCTGCCAACCCCTACGGTGCTTTCGACCTCGATACGGCCGCCGTGGGCATGGGCGATCCACTGGGCAATCGAGAGCCCCAGGCCCGATCCGCCCGAGCGGCTGCGGCTGCGGTCGGCGCGGTAGAAACGATCGAAGATGTGGGGCAGGTCGTCGGCCTCGATGCCTACGCCCGTGTCGGCGACAACGACCTGCACCCAGCCGTTGCTGCGCCGCAGCGTGAGGGTCACGGCGCCGCCTGCAGGGGTGTAGTTCAACGCGTTGACCACCAGGTTGAGCAGAAGTTGCTTCAAACGGTCTGCGTCCCCCAGCACCACAGCCTGATCTTCAGCGCCCAGCCGGACGGTCACGCCGTCGGCCATCACCTGCGCCTGACGATAGACCTCCAGCAGCAGCGTGTCCAGCTCAACGGGCTGGCGATGGAGCTGCAAGCCGGCGTCGGCCTGGGCCAGCAGCAACAGGTCGCTCACCAGCCGGCGCATGCGGGCGGTCTCATCCCCGATCGCGCGCAGCGCCTCCCCGCGCAGGGCCGGATCCTGGATCGCGCCGCGACGGAGCAGGTCCAGGTTGCCCTGGATGGTAGTGAGGGGTGTGCGTAACTCGTGGCTGACGTCAGCGACCAGGCGCTGTTGGGCCTCGAACGCCTCCTCCAGCCGTCCCAACATGTCGTTGATGGTGTCGGTGAGTTGCCCCAGCTCGTCGGTGTGCAGGGTTACAGGGATGCGCTGGCTCAAATCGCGCGCGTCGGTGATCCGGTGGGCGGTTTCGGTGATCGCTGCAATGGGGCGCAAGGCGGCCCGAGCCAGCACATGGCCGCCGATTGCCGCCAGCACCAGCGAGAGCAAGCTACCGATCAGCAGGGCCCGCCGCACCACAGCCAGGGCGTCGTCCACGCTGGCCAGGCTGCTGGCCACCTGCACGATGCCGATGGGCCTGCCCGCCAACGTGATCGGCGCAGTGATCACGCGCAGGCGGACGCCCGATGCAACAACCACGGTCGCATAACGGGCCTGGTTTGGGCTGAGGTCGGCGATCAGGTCGGCCGGCAGGGGCAGGCGTTGGCCGCGCAGGTTTTCGGAGAGTTGCACGGCACGGCCGTCGAGCTGCAGGATCTGGATGTAATACTGCGAGCCGAAGATATCTATGGAGGGCAGCCGGGCGCGGCCCGAGGTCATCACGCTGAAAGGATCGTTTTCGGCGCGGATGAGCCCGATCACGTCTTGCGCCTGGGCAGCCAGCCGGTCGTCCAGGTTGGCCTGCAAGATGCCGCCCACCACCGAGTACGTCAGGACGCCGAGCAAGATCAGCGTGATGGCCAGGATGCCGGTGTACCACAGGGTCAGACGCAGGCGGATGGACATGTCACTCTTCCCGGAGCGCGTACCCCACACCGCGTACCGTCTGGATCAGCCTGGGCGCGCCCCCTGCTTCGAGCTTGCTGCGCAGGTACCGGATGTACACTTCGATGATGTTGGATTCGCCGCCGAAATCGTAGCCCCAGATGCGGTCGTAGAGGGTGTCACGGGTCAACACCTGGCGCGGGTGCTCCATGAAGAGCTGCAGGATCTCGAACTCGCGCGCGGTGAGTTCGATGCGCCGGCCCCCGCGGAAGACCTCGCGCGTATCCGGGTTGAGCGTCAGATCGGCGAAGCGCAGCGCCTCGCGCGCGGCGGCCGGCTGGCGACGGCGCAACAAGGCTCGAATGCGTGCCAGCAGCTCGTCGAAGCTGAACGGCTTCACCACATAGTCGTCGGCCCCGGCATCCAGGCCTTTGACCCGGTCGGGCACCGCGTCGCGCGCCGTCAGGATGAGGATCGGCACATCGCTGGCGGCTCGCAGTCGCTGGCACACGGTGATCCCGTCCATCCCGGGCAGCATCAAATCGAGCAGCACCAGGTCGGGCGGACGATCGCGCGCAGCGGCCAGGCCGGCCGGCCCGTCTCCTGCAACCGTGACCGTGTATCCCTCGTAGATCAGCCCCCGGCGCAACAGGTCGGCGATCTGGGGATCATCTTCGATGACCAGGATGTGTTCAGGCATCCTTCAGAGCTGTCCCTTCATGTGTCAGACCTGATTCTACCCCTTCTGCCTGCTCCGTGCAAGAGGAAGAAACGCTTCTTCGGATTGTAGCAGACAGCAACCGCGCTTATAATGCGGTATGCTGTTTTCGTTACAGGCAGATTCAGCTCATCAGGAGTCAGTAAACGCATGGATAACATTCAAGCCGTCACGGCGCTGGCGGAACGTGTGGTGCAAAACGTCGAGAAGGTCATCATCGGCAAGCGCCGTGAGGTGGAGAGGACCCTCATCGCCTTGCTGTGTGAGGGCCATCTGCTCATCGAGGATGTGCCGGGCGTAGGCAAAACGATGCTCGCCCGGGCGATCGCGAAATCTATCGGCTGCACGTTTCGCCGCCTGCAGTTTACCCCAGACATGCTGCCCAGCGATGTGACGGGTGTCTCGGTGTTCAACCAGAAGACGCGCGAGTTCGAGTTCCGCCCCGGCCCCGTGATGGCCCAGATCGTCCTGGCCGATGAGATCAACCGTGCCACGCCCAAAACGCAGTCCGCCCTGTTGGAAGCGATGGAGGAGCGCCAGGTGACGGTGGACGGGGTCACTTATCCGATGGAACGGCCGTTCCTGGTGCTGGCAACCCAGAACCCCATCGAATATGAGGGCACCTTCCCGTTGCCGGAGGCGCAGATTGACCGCTTCATGATGCGCATCAGCCTGGGGTACCCGTCCCCGGCCGATGAGATGCGGGTGCTGGAATCGCAGCGCGACCATCATCCGCTGCAGGACATCAGTCAGGTGGTTTCGCTGGAGGAGCTGCAGGCCGCACAAGAGGCGGTGAAGCAGGTGTACGCCGATGACCTCATCAAGGAGTACATCGTGGATCTGGCCAACGCCACCCGGCGCCATCCGGATATCTACCTGGGGGTCAGCCCGCGCGGGAGCCTGGCGCTGTTCAAGGCTGCGCGCGCTTATGCGGCTTTGCAGGGCCGCACTTATGTGATCCCCGATGACGTGAAAGCGTTGTTGGAAGCGACCTTTGCCCACCGGCTGATCATCAGTCCTTCCGCCCGCATCAAGAACGTGGAGGCGCGCGCCGTGGTGGAACAGATCGCCGCGGCGGTTCCGGTGCCGGGGACCCGGCTGCGGTCGCGCCCGTAGCCGGATCGGAGTCCAGCGTGCGATATTCGTGGGGCGTCTTCGTCTTGTGGGCTGCGGCGCTGGTCTTTGCGCTGTCCACCGGCCGCGACCTGGCGTTCAACCTCTTCTATTTTATGTCGGGTGTTATCGCCCTGGCGCTCTTCTGGGCCTGGTCAAACCAGCGCGGGCTGATCCTGAAACGCGCCACGCGCACGCAGCGATCGCAAGTGGGCAAGTTCTTCGAAGAGGTGCTGGAGCTGACCAACAATTCGCGCTGGCCCAAGCTATGGGTGGAGGCCTACGACGCCTCGACGCTGCCCGGACATCACGTCAGCCGGGTGGTGAATTCTTTGGGCCGACACAGCACCTTCCGCTGGCAGGTCCGCACCTTTTGCCGCCGTCGGGGCCGTTACACCCTGGGCCCGATGACCCTCACCAGCGGCGATCCCCTGGGCATCTTTCGGTTCAGCCGGACGATCCCGCAGACGACTTCGCTGGTTGTCGCACCGGCCACGGTAGCGCTCCCGCAGTTCAGCCCGCCCACCGGTTATCTGCCCGGCGGCGAGGCGATGCATCGGCGCACTCCTTACATCACGGCCAGCGTCGCAGGGGTGCGCGACTACGTGCCGGGCGACAGCTTCAACCGGATTCACTGGCCCTCCACCGCACGCACAGGCCGGCTCATCTCCAAGGAATTCGAGTTAGATCCGCTGGCCGATGTCTGGCTCTTTCTGGATATGTACGGCGACGCCCATGCCGAAACCCCGTACGAGGAGCCGGAAGAGGACCCGCTGTTGCCCTGGCTGACGCGACGCACCACGGGCCTGAACCTGCCGCCCAGCACCGTGGAATACAGCGTGACCATTGCGGCGTCTCTTGCGCAGCACTTCCTGCAGGCCGATCGCGAGGTGGGTTTTTTGAGCTACGCCGACAGCCGTCAGGTGGTGCAGCCCGATCGCGGCGAGCGTCAGTTGACGCGGCTGCTGGAAATCCTGGCGGTGATCCAGCCGCGCGGCCGCGTGCCGCTGGCCCAGGTGCTGGCCGGCGAGGGCGCCGGCCTGGGCCGTCACGTCACGTTGATCGTGATCACACCTTCAACCGACAGCCGCTGGGTGACCATCCTGCGCGGCCTGCGCGCCCGGGGCGTTCACGGGGTGGCGGTGTTGCTGGCAGCCCGGACTTTTGGCCCCGCGCCGGATTGGACCCCCATCGTGGCCGAGCTACAGGCCAGCGGTGTGACCGCCTATCTGGTCAAGAACGGGGATGACCTTTCGGTTGCGCTGGGGCAACCGGTCAGCGGTTTGGGGCCGGTGCGCTTCTAGACGGAGGAAGGATAGCGATGAAAGGGCTCCGTGCATTGTGGACGGCGTTGCTGCTGCTGTCTGCGGTTTTATGGCCTGCGCAGGCCGATTTTCAACCCGCTTCCCACCAGGCCAGGTCAGATGACGCGCGCCCTTATGTGCGCGGCCAGTTGCTGGTGAAACTGCCTGCCGTGGAGGCGGCGGCTGTGGAGGCGAAAGTCGAACGCGCTGGCGGCCGCGTGTTGCGCACCATCCCTGCCCTGGGGTTGGCGCTGGTGGAGGTGTCTGCGGCTGAGGACCTGACCCTGGCGTCAACGCGCTTGCAGGCCCAGGCCGGCGTGGCGTGGGCCGAGCCGAACTACATCTTCGAGCTGGACTTCGTGCCGAACGATCCTTATTACGAGTCTCGCCAGGCGTCTTATCTGGGTCCCAGCCGGCTGAACATGCCGGCGGCCTGGGACCTGGCCGTCGGCCGGCCCGAGATCGTGGTCGCGATACTGGACACCGGCGTAGATCTGAACCATCCGGACCTGGCATCGGCTATCTGGGTCAATCCCGGCGAGATCCCTGACAACGGCATTGATGACGACGGCAACGGCTTTGTGGACGACGTCCACGGCTGGGATTTCGCCGACAACGACAACCTGCCGGATGACGATCACGGCCATGGCACTCATGTCGCCGGCATCGTGGCCGCAGGCCTCAACAACGGGCTGGGCATTGCGGGCGTGGCCGGCGGCGTCACCATCATGCCGGTGGACGTCTTTCAGGGCGGGATCGGCACCTATGAAGACCTGATCCGGGCGATCGTCTATGCCACCGATAACGGCGCGCATGTCATCAACATGAGCCTGGGCGCCTCCAGCTACAGCCGCGGGGAGGAGATGGCGGTGGACTACGCGTGGTCGCGCGGGGTGGTGGTAGTGGCCGCGGCGGGCAACACCGCCCGCGAGTCGTACCATTACCCGGCGGCGCATGACAACGTCATCGCGGTGGCCGCCACGACCGCGGAGGATTACCTTGCCAGCTTCTCGACGCGCGGGGATTTCGTTGATGTGGCTGCGCCCGGCTACCGTGTGTTTTCGACTTTCCGGGGCGGCGGTTACACGTTCATGAGCGGCACCAGCATGGCGGCGCCCCATGTGGCAGGCCTGGCCGCGCTGATTCTCTCGCGCAACCCCGGCCTTTCCCCGGATCAGGTGCGAACCATCATCGAGGCAACAGCGACCGATCTGGGCCCCACCGGCCGCGACATCTATTTCGGCCATGGTCGCATCAATGCCGCCCTGGCCCTCACAAAGACGACGCCGGGCTCCGGCCTGCCCCCGCCCCGGCCTGGGCCCTATTTGGAAATGTGGCCGGCCGGCTGCCAGGAGCTGATCCCGGACGGTGATTTCGAGGATGGGTTGGGCCAGTGGCAGGCCACCGGCGCGGTGGTCGTGGATACGACGAGGGCGTACACCGGCACTCGCGCCGCTCACTTTCCGGGCGGTCCTGGGGCTGCGGGCACGCTGAGCCGCGACATCAGCATACCCGCGCGCGCGTCCGAAGGGGTATTGTGGTTCGCCTATCGCATCGAGAACCAGGATCGCGGGTGGGGCACCGTGCCGAGGTGGCCTTTCGACGACTGGATGGTGGCCGAATTCCAGGCGATGGACGGTTCGGCGATCGAGTTATTGCGCACGGGCAACTCGGCCGATACGGCCAGCAGCGGCTTGCCCTGGGATCGTTTCCTGTATCGCATCCGGCCGGCCGACATGGAGCCTCTGGCCGCAGCGGGGTCTGTGCGGCTCGTCTTCAGGTACCAGAACGACCCGGATACGCTACCCACCGATTTCTGGGTTGACGACGTGCGTTTGTGTGTTGTGGCAGCCCCGGCCTTCGCCCACCGATACTATTATCCGCTGTGGCTAAACGAGTCACCGGCGGGCGACATCGGCGGCGACGACTGAAGCTGCCGGCAGGCGGATGCCGTCCTCCTCTTGTCGCCCATGCCGTCGGGCCGACGGCGACCGGGGACGTTCCCCGGTCAGGCTTTGCGCTGCGCCATCCACTCGCGCAAGAACGCCGCAGTGGAGTCGAAAGCCAGTTCGTCCCATGGGATCTCGTCGGCGGTGAACCAGCGGGCCTCGCTCACATCGTCGGCGGCGAGCGGTTCGCCGGCCACCGGCTCCGCCCGGTAGAGCAACAGGATGCCGCGGCGTTCCTGCCAGCCGCCCAGCGGCGCCACGCCGTGCAGGCCCATCACCCGTATGGCGACACCGGTCTCCTCTGCCACTTCGCGCGCCAGGGCCACCTCAGGCTCCTCGTCGGCGTCCATGTAACCCGCGGGCAAGGCCCAGTAGCCGATCCGCGGGATCGCCGCACGGCGCACCAGGAGCACGCGCTGGCCGTCACTGACCAACGCGGCCACAGCTACTTTGGGGTCAGAAAAGTGGATGAAACCGCAGTAGCGGCAAAAGCGGCGGGTCCGGCCGAACTTGACCCCCTCGGCCAGCGGCGCGCCGCACTGTGGGCAGTAGATGTACATGGCGAATCAGCGAATGGCGAATCAGCGAATCACGAATCGGCGAATCAGCGAATCGGCGAATCGGCGAATGGCGAATCAGCGAATGGCGAATCGGCGAATCGGCGAATCAGCGAATCAGCGAATGGCGAATCGGCGAATCAGCGAATCAGCGAATCAGCGAATCAGCGAATCGGCGAATGGCGAATCAGCGAATCGGCGAATCAGCGAATCAGCGAATCGGCGAATCAGCGAATCAGCGAATGGCGAATCAGCGAATCGGCGAATCAGCGAATCAGCGAATCAGCGAATCAGCGAATCAGCGAATCAGCGAATCAGCGAATCAACGGATCCCTTTCCGCGTCCCCGCGTCTCCGCGTCCCCGCGTCCCCGCGTCTCCGCGTCCCCGCGTCCCCGCGTCCCCGCGTCTCCGCGTCTCCGCGTCCCCGCGTCCCCGCGTCCCCCTGTCCCCCCACCCCCTCCCACACGGCGCGCAGGTTGCTGAAGGGCGCGTTGACGGGAGCCACGCAGCCAGAGGCGATGATGAGCCGCCGGCCCCCTGTCTGCGCGATGGCATCGGCAACGCGCGCGCGTATTTGAGCCGGGTCGCCCCGCAGCAGGTCATCCCAGTGCTCCAGGCCACCGCAGACGGCGCCCGGAAAGCGCGTCATCCCTTCCTGCAAACTCGGCCTCGACTCGCGATCGTGCCAGTTGAGCGCGTGGGCCGGATAGGTCGCGACGAGGTTGAACATCCCCTCGGCGCCGTGGAGATGGAGCAGGTTGAACCAGCAGTCCTGCACCTCGGCCAGGATGCGGCGGTCGTACGGCTCGCCGAACGTGCGGTATTCGGCCTCGCTCAAAGCCGTGTAGTTGGCCATCTGGACGGCGTAGTAGATGCCCGCAATCCCGGTGGGTTTGCACGCCCGGATGAAGGCGATGGTCGTCTGGGTGATGGTCTCCAGCCCCACATGGACCAGATCGGGCGCCTGGCGGAGATGCACCAGCAGCCGTTCGGTGCCTGCCAGGTTCTTGGCCTGGGCCAGCGGGCTGAAGATGGTCTGGATGAACGGCACCTCATCGCCGACCCCGTTGCGGATCAGCTCCAGACAGCGGAGTTGTTCTCCCAGCCGGCCGGCCCGCGGGTTCAGCACCTGGAGGCGGGCCCAGTCTTCCGGCGCCTGGATCACGCGGCGGGTGTACTGCCGGTTGCCTTCATCGCCGCCCACCCAGCGGTCCTCTGCGCCCCAGTCCACCAGGCAAAAGCTGCTGGCCGGCGACACTTTGATGAAGTCCCAACTCCATTGGGATTGCCACATCAGCGTCGCCCACGCCAGGTCCTCCGCGCGCTGGTCATCTCCGGGAAAGTGCCGCCACAGGGCTACGGCAGGCCGGTCTGATTCCTGGCCGGCGCACACCGCCTGCAATCGTTCACGACGCGACATAGATGATGGCATGATCTCGCTCCTGTAAAAGCAGCATAGGGTTTCCGTTTGGAGAGCTGGCTTTTCTAACGAAACAGCAGAGCCCACAAGCGCGGCCCGAAGAGCGCAATGCCCACTCCCACCGCAGCCAGGGCGGTCACCAGAACGGCGCCCGCACCCACATCCTTGGCGACCTTGGCCATGGGGTCGTGGCGTTGCGTGAGCAGGTCAACCGCCAGTTCTGCGACTGTGTTGATCATCTCGGCCCCGAAGACTGCGCCGATGGTCAGGATCAGCACCGCCCACTCGACGGGCTTCAGCCCCAATAAGGCCGCCGCAACGATGACGATGATCGCGACCGCCGCATGCACACGGGCGTTGCGCTGGGTGCGCAATACATGGCCGATGCCGGCAAACGCGTAGATGAAACCTTGCAGAAATCTTCGCATCGCAAATCGCTAACCGGGAGGGTCAGAGGGATCTCTCTCCAGGCGACCCAGGATCGCGTCCTGGCGGGCCCACATGGCGGCCTCCTGGTCCGGTTCCGCGTGGTCGTAGCCCAACAGATGCAGGGTGCCATGGACTGCCAGGAGGCGCAGCTCATCGCGCAGGCTGCGTCCCAGGGTTGCCGCCTGCCGGCGGGTGTAAGGCAGCGCGATGATGATATCGCCCAGGTAGTCGGCCATTTCAGGCGCGACCACAAAGGTTGCGCCCGCTCCTGTGGTCTCGACAGGCGGGCCCTGGGTCGGAAACGAAAGGACGTCGGTCGGGCCGTCAACGCCCAGATAGGCCCGGTTGAGCTCTGCCACTGCGTCGTCATCGGCCACCACCAGGGTGACCTCGCCCTCAGGCCGGCCCTCGGCCTCTAGCGTCGCAGCGACTGCGCGCGCCAGGTCCGCAGCGTCCACGTCGTCCGCAGCAGCGGCCTCGATCTGCACCACGATCTTTTCCCCGGGATCGGGCTCAGAAGGAGATCTCGTTTCGGATGCGCTGTTGTGGTTCGAGGCTGATGGCAAGTTCATCGGCTCCTTCCCTGGGCTCCTCTACGGGCAACATCTGGGCGTTGGGTTGCGTAGTCCCCTCCGCCGGTTGTTCGGCCGGCTTGATGTCGCCGGGATAAGCGATGCGCGGGTGATGGAGCCCTCGCAACACGTCCACAAACGCACGGCGGATCGCTGCCAGGTCGGCCATGGTCAGGGGGCTGTCATCCAGTTCCCCTGAAAGCAGGCGCGCCTGGATGCTTTCGGCGACGATGCGTTCCAGTTCCTCGACGGTGGCCGGACGACGGGAACGGACCGTCGCCTCGGCCCCATCCGCCAACATGGTGATGGCGGTTTCCTTGCTGCGCGGCCGCGGGCCGGGATAGCGAAAAGGTGCGATGTCCACAGCGTCGGGCGAGGCGGCCTGTTGCCTGGCCTGATGATAGAAATAGGAGACCGGCGCAGTGCCCTGGTGCTCGGGAATGAAGTCAATAATGCGCTTCGGCAGGCGGTACTTGCGCGCCAGGTCCATCCCATCTTTGACATGCGTGATGATGATCTGGGCGCTGGTCAGCGGATCCAGCCGGGAATGGGGATCCATGCCCTCGGAGCGGTTTTCCACGAAGAAGTAAGGCCGGATCGTCTTGCCTACGTCGTGGTAATAGGCACCCACGCGGGTCAGCAGGGCGTTGGCGCCGATGGCCTCTGCGGCCCGTTCCGCCATGTTGCTGACGATCAACGTGTGATGATAGGTGCCCGGCGCTTTCAGCAGCAGTTGGCGCAACAGAGGATGGGTCGGCCGGGAAAGCTCGAACAGTTGCAGAGGCGTGACGATGCCGAAAAGGGATCCGATCAGGTAGAGGCCCAGGATCGTGACGGCGATGGAAATGACGCCGTTGATCAGCGACGCGCCGGCCAGCTCCGCAGCCGCCTGCACATCCCACCGGCCCGGCGCGATGCGGAATACGGTCACGACGGCCAGGTTGGCCACGATGATGTAGAGCGCGGCCCAGGCATAGCTGGCCAGGCGGTCGCCCCGCCGCAGCTTCAGCGCGCCGACCAGCGGAGCGCCCAGGGCGTATACTGCCAGCTCCAGGTTGCCTCCGGCCAGCCAGCCGATCAACACGCTGAACAGGAAGGTCACTACCAGGGAGACGCGCAGATTGAGCGTGATGGATAGGATGAGCGTCAGCGCTGCGTAGGGGAAAAGATACGGGATCAGCGTCCGGCCCGTAACGCTGGCCCTGGCAGCCGCGACGAACACCAGGATGACGACGGCCAGCAAGATGGCCGAGCGCAAATCCAGCCACAAGCCCGGCTCCTGGCGCCACAGGTAATACAGCAGGATGCCGCCCAGCAGCAGGGTGATGGCCGCTGCGTTTAGCAGGTCTCGCCATGACCAGCCGGCCTGCTGCAGGCCCAGAGCGCGCAGCGCCTCCAGGTCGAGCTCGGTGACGATGTCGCCAGCGCGCAAGATGATCTCGTTGCGTTCCAGGGTGGCGGTGACCGGTTCGACAGCATCGCGAGCGGCTTCGCGGCGTTGGGCCGTGCGTTCGGCATTGAAGAAACTGTTGGGCACCAGCAGGTCCTGAACGATGTCGCTGACGACCGCCGCGTCCTCGTCCGAGAAATCCAGCCGCACCCGCGCGGGCACCTTGCGCCGTTCGTCGGCCAGGTTATTCTCGCGAATCTCCTCGCGCATGGCGCGCTCCAGGACCACCTGCACCTCGGCGGCCACCCGTTCCCAGGCAGGATCCGGCAGGCTCAAGATGCGGTCAATCGTCTGCTGGGAGAGGTTCAGGCGCGTGATCGCCTGCAAGTAAGTGGCCTTGAGGGCGATGTCCGCATAGGTGTCAGCACGCACCGAGTTGATGAAATCCAGGATCTGGCTGGCCAGGGTGAGCTGCTGGCGGCCGATGCGCGCCTGGGGCGGGTCGTAGACGTCGGGCACGCTGTTAGCGGCCAGGGCGCGGCGTTGTTCTGTGAGGATTTCGCTCACATAGGTCACCTGGCGCGGGGCAATGATGTCGCGCGGGGCCACATCCCCGACTTTGAGGACAACCTGGCCGGCGATGGGCAGGCGCACCGCCAGGATCGCGGTGACCAACACAATCGCGATCACCCAGACGATCAGCGCCCTAAGCCGGACCGGCCACGGGATGGCCAACGTCTCCTCAGATCGAGCCGGGCCTGGTTGATACGCGGTCGGGATGTGGTTCTCTGTCATGGAGGCGGCAGCTCAACAGGCTTGCTCATGACGTCAGCCGGTGCTCAGCAACTCACGGACCACGCGGTTGATGGTTTGGCCGTCGGCCTGGCCGCGCAGTTCCGACGTCAGGCGTTTCATCACCGGACCAAGGCCTTTGAGGTCGGTCACCCCCAGCTCGGCGATGACGGCTTTGGCCCGTTCACGGATGGCGTTTTCGTCCAGTTGTTGCGGCAGATAGGCCTCCAGCACTGCGATCTCGGCCTCTTCCTTGGCGACCAGATCGGGCCGTCCGCCCTTGGCGAACTCGGCTGCGCTGTCGCGGCGCTGCTTGATCTGCTTTACGATGATCGCCAGCACGTCTTCGTCGGTGAGTTCGCGCTGCTGGCTGCCGGCCACCCTGGCCTCAGCCATTGCGGTTTTCACCGCCCGGATGGCCAGCTTGCGAACGGTGTCTCCGGTGCGCATTGCCTCTTTGAGGTCAGCGTCCAGGCGTTGTTCGAGGCTCATGTCATGCTCCTGTGTAGGTGATATCGGCCGACCACAGCCTGCCCCATAGGGTGTCTCCCTCCAGTCGCTCCAACACCACAGGCAGGATGCGATTGTGCAGGTCAACCTCCCGGGGCACCGGGGTCAGCACGCGCAGGTAGTTGTCGGTCAAGCCGGACCAGACGGCCAGGTCGTCGTTTTGGCGGCCCCGCCTCCAGGCCCCCCCCTCTTGCGGCCGGTCAGGGGCCAGCCTGTCATTCCCGGATGCAGGCATCGGCTCCCGGTTTTCCCACAGGACGGGCCGGATCTGGCCCAGGAAGCCCCTGCGGACGGCCCGGCCCAGTTCCGCGTCCAGTTCGGTGAGGATGCGGACCCGTCGTCTGCGCTCGGGGACGGGCACCTGGCCGCCGAAGCGTGCCGCGGCGGTGCCAGCGCGCGCCGAGTAGGGAAACGCGTGGATGTGGGCGAACCCCACGCGGCGGGCAAAGGCGACCGTCTCGGCAAAGTCTGCCTCCGTTTCCCCCGGAAATCCGGCGATCAGGTCGGTGGTCACCGTCAACCCTGGGATGCGCTCGCGCGCGGCAGCCACCAGCGCCTCGAACTCGGCCACGCGGTTGCGCCGCGCCATGCGCCTCAGGACGGTGTCGCTGCCCGATTGGGCGGGAAGATGGAGGTGCGGCATCAGCCGGCCATGACTTTGCGGCCACAGGTTGAAGAAATCAGGGGCCAGGTCGAACGGCTCCAGCGACGACAGGCGGAGGCGCGGGATCGTCGTGTCGGCCAGCAACGCTTCCAGCAGCGCGCGCAAGTTGGTGCTCAGGTCGCTGCCGTAGCCGCCCAGGTGCACGCCGGTTAACACGGCCTCCTGGTAACCTTCGGCGTGCAAAGCGTTGATCTCGGCCACTACCTCGGCGATCGGGCGACTGCGTTCGGGGCCGCGCGCCACAGTCACGATGCAGAACGTGCATTTGTTGCGACAGCCGTCCTGGACTTTGACGAAGGCGCGGGTGCGGGGAGCGTACTGCGTATCGCGTAGTGCGTATTGCGTATTGCGTACTGCGTATTGCGTGTTGCGTACTGCGTATTGCGTGTTGCGTGTTGCGTATTCCGTAGCATCGTTGGCGAGCTGCCCGCCGGCCCCTGATTCTTCGATCAACCGCAGCAGTTCATCTTTGGCCGGGTTGCCTACCACCAGCGCGACGTTGGGGAGGGCACGGACAGCCTCATCTTCCATGGTCGCGTAGCAACCGGTGATGATCAGCCTGGCCGAGGGGTTGGCGCGCGCCATCTGCCGGGCGAGCTGGCGGCTCTGACGTGCTGCCTCGCCGGTCACGGTGCACGAGTTGAGCACGCACAGGTCGGCGTCTGCGGCGGACGCGGCAAGCTCATGCCCGGCTGCGATAAGCTGACGGCCCAGGCTGGTCATCTCGGCGTAGTTCAGCCGGCAACCCAGCGATTCCAGGTAGATGCGCATAGAAATAGTATAGCGGAAAGCAGCGCCGACAGCAAAAGCCCCGGCTCATGAAGTTGTACGTTCAATCCTGCAAATAGCCTTCGTTGCGCAGCCAGGCTTCGGTGCGACGCATGCCTTCAGCGAAGTCCACTCGCGGCAGGTAACCCAGCATGCGTTGGGCCTTCTCTATGCTGAACCGCGAGGGGTTGCGCCGGAAGTGCAGGCTCCATGGCCCCACGGTGGGCCGGCGGAGCAGTCGGCGGACCAGGTTGGCCGGGGCCGACCGCGCCAGATACGCCAACCAGGCCGGCACAGTCGGCAGCCCTTTACGTCCCAGCATGGCCGCGTAGGCCATGTAGAATTCACGGTAGGTCACTGCGTAATCATCGCACAGGTTGAAGGTCTCGCCGAGGGCAGCGGGATGGCTCAGCGCCAGCAACAGGCCGTCAACCACGTTGTCAATGTAGCCGGGCGTCACCAGGCCGCTGTCTTGCCCCAGCAGCACCAGCCGGCCCGCTTTGATAGCCTCGATGGGGCCGATCGTCCACGCGCCGCCGCGTGGGCCGTAGGTGGCCGACAGCCGGACGATCACATACGGCAATCCTGAGTTACGGACCAGCGTCTCGGCGGTGATCTTGCTGTCGGGATAGGCCTGTTTCACCGGCGGGGTTGGGGCGCTCTCGTCAATAAGGGGTGCCCTGTTCAGGCCGTAGACCGCCACACTGCTGACGAAGATGAATCGCTCGACCCCGGCCGCCCTTGCTGCGGCCAGCACGTTGCGCGTGCCCTCCACGTTCACGCGCATCCCTTCGGCCTCCGAAATCTCGGCGCCGCCGGTCCAGGCCGCCGCATGCACAACGGCCCGGCACCCTGCAGCCGCCTTGTGCAGCGCGTCCGCGTCCAGCAGGTCGGCCCGGACTATCTCGACGTTTGGACCGGAAAGGTTATCTATCCACGAAGGCCACGAAGGCGCGCGAAGGCCTTCGGTTTGGTTTGCCTCGTGTCTCTTCGCGTCTCTCCGTGGATGGCTTTGCCGCGCTGTCCCGCGCACGGCCGTGCCCTCGGCAACCAGTCGCTCCGCCAGGTGCCCGGCGACGAAGCCGGTGATGCCGGTGATGAGGGTGGGAGATGGCCGATGGCTGATGGCCGATGGCTGATGGCTGATGGCCGATGGCCGATGGCTGATGGCCGATGGCTGATAGCTGATGGCCGATGGCTGATAGCTGATGGCCGATGGCTGATGGCCGATGGCCGATGGCTGATGGCCGATGGCCGATGGCTGATAGCTGATGGCCGATGGCTGATGGCTGATGGCCGATGGCTGATGGCCGATGGCCGATGGCTGATGGCTGATGGCCGATGGCTGATGGCTGATAGCCGATGGCTGATGGCTGATGGCCGATGGCTGATAGCTGATGGCCGATGGCTGATAGCTGATAGCCGATGGCTGATGGCTGATGGCCGATGGCTGATAGCTGATGGCCGATGGCTGATAGCTGATGGCCGATGGCTGATAGCTGATGGCCGATGGCTGATAGCTGATGGCCGATGGCTGATAGCTGATGGCCGATGGCTGATAGCTGATGGCCGATGGCTGATGGCTGATGGCCGATGGCTGACGTATTGCTTTGCCCATTCGCTGACTCGCTGATTCGTGATTCGCCGATTCGTGATTCGCCGATTCGTGATTCGCTGATTCGTGATTCGCCGATTCGTGATTCGCATTGTAGCCGCAGTTCGTTGGAGGGCCAAGCGTGGGTTGGCAGGCATGGGGGAGTGTGGTAAACTGCGCAAGGCTGGATAATTCAAAGGTGATTCGTCGCGTTTTGGCGGCTATTGTCGCCCAGGATGTGGCGATTGTCGCAGTGGTGATGGATAAGCGGGGGATGCGCAATCCTGTCAGGCAACCGGAGGATATTTATCGCCGGGCCGTGGGTGAGGCTGTGCGCCTGTGCGTCGCGCGCTGGCCACGTCTGGAAGTGATCCTGGACAACCGGTATACTCAGAAGCACCTGCGTCACAAGTTGGAGCGGAGCATTCGTGACGAGATCGCAGACACGGCGGGACAGGCGGTAATCATCCGGCAAGAGGACTCCCAAGCCGTGAAAGGCTTGCAAGTGGCTGATTTTGTAGCCTGGGCGATGGGACAAAAACATCAGCGAGGAGACGACCGCTATTGGGCATTGATCGAGGATCGTGTAGTGGCAGAAGTAGTTATCGCAGTTAAATGACTAAGCGGCGCACCCTGGGCTCCGATTTCACTCTGCCGGCCGCGCATTCTGGCCTTGTGTAGACCAGTCAGCCGGCCTTTCCCGCTCACACATTGCAGTGTGGCCTATCCCGTTCTCCGAACGGTCAAAGTCACCAGGCGTTACGCACCGCTCTAAATAATACAATACCATAGTTTTCGTCAGACGTCAATACAAAGATTGGATTGGAAGCAAGGCAATGGCAAACGAATCTACCTGGCAGCACTACCTCACCGACTATAACGAGGGCCTCGGCCTGGTGTACGAGCGTTTTGTGCTCAACGATTTTCTTCTTTACGTTAAGGGGTACTACGGCTTCTCTTCGGTGCTGGAAGCGCCGCTGTACGGCATGGCCGGGGTCAGCGGGATCAACAGCGTGGCACTGGCCAAGATCAAGACGCCCGTTACCCTGGCCGACAACAACGCGGAGCGGCTGGCCGGTGTGCAGCGCATCTGGGGCGAGCTCGGCCTGCCGGCCAGGTTCGCCCTGGTTGACGACTGGGGCCGGCTGCCGTTCCCAGATCACAGCTTCGAGTTCGTGTGGAACTGGGCCGCCATCTGGCGCATCCCGAACCCGGATGCCCTGCTGCGTGAGATGGTTCGGTGTTCCAGCAAACTCGTGTTCGTGGCCGTGCCCAACCCGGTGCAGATCGGCTATCAGTTCCGCAAGTACATCGCAGAGCCGGAGTTCGTCAAGGAAGTTGATGAGCGTTGGACGAACATCGGTATGATCCGGCGCAAACTGGAGGCTTTGGGGGTTAAGATCGTCCGCCAGGGTGTGCTGGATACCCCGCCCTGGCCCGACACGGTGATGCCTGCCTCTGAGCTGTTGGCCCGGCTGGGCATCCGTTCCAGGAAATTGCAGGGCCGTTTCCAGGGGGAGGGCTGGCGCTGGTCTACCATGGACTACTACCTGGGCAAGGACCTGGGGCTATACCAGCGGGTGATGAAGTACGCCTGGCTGGAGCGGCTGCGCATCCCGTGGCGGATCAAACAGATCTGGTCGCATCACCGCTGGGTGCTGGGCCGCGTGGGGTGATCTCTGCACGCCGCCGTTAGATCGGCTGCGCCTGGCCGGGGTGGGGTTGCTTTGCGCCCCAGCGCGGCGTATGATACCATCATGCTCCATGAATAACCCTGATCTCTCCCAAACCGCTCGCCAGTCCACCGGGTACCGATGGGCCGGGACCTTTCTTGCCATCTTTGCGCTCCTGGCCTTGATCCTCTCCTGGCCGCTGGTCACAGGCCTCAGCTCCCGGCTGCCCGGCACCGCGACCTGGGCCTTCGATGAGTCCACCTTCGCCTGGAACATCTGGTACTTCAAGCACGCGCTGCTAGATCTGCACACGAGTCCGTTGCATAGCGAGCTGATCTGGTACCCGCTGGGCATTGACCTGATCCTTTACACTTACAACTTCTTCAACGCGCTCATTGCGTTGCCGCTCCAGGTCGCCATCAATCTGCCCCTCGCCAGTAACCTCACCCTGCTGCTGGCGACGGCCTTGAGTGGCCTGGGCGCGTATCTGCTAACGTACTACGTACTGCGTGCTGCGTATTTCGCGGGCGCTGCTGAACGCACCACGCACCACACAGTACGCAATACGCAATACGCAATACGGAATACGCAATACGCAACACGCAACACGCACCACGCTCATCTTGCCGCTTTCCTCGCCGGCCTCATCTACGCCTTCGCCTCCAACCGCGCCATCTATGCTGCGCTGGGGCACTACGACATGGTCACCACCCAGTGGCTGCCGTTTTACGCGCTGTACCTGTTGAAGATGCTGCGGGAGCCGCGGCTGAAAAACGGTGTGCTGGCCGGCCTGTTTTTTGCTCTGGCTGCGCTGGCGGAGATGATCTTCGCTTCTTTTCTGGCATTGTTGTCGTTGATCATCCTGCTGGCCGGGTGGCGCGAGCTGAGATCGCGCTGGGCCGCGCTGGGCCGATTGGTGCTGGCTGCTGCGGTCGCCGCTTTGATCTGGGCGCCCGTTTTGGTCCCCATTGCGCGTGAGTTCTTGCGGGGAGACTATGCCCTGGAAGGTTGGGGGGAAAGCGTTAAGCTGAGCGTCGACCTGGTCGGCCTGGTGACCCCTACCGACCTCAATCCCCTGGTCTGGGCGACGGACGCGCAGGGCGCGCCTCCGGTCGAGCGATGGCAGGCGGCGTTGCGCGCTGTGGAAGAGGGGAAGAGCCGTTTCAGCGACATCAACACCGTGTTCCTCGGATGGATCACCCTGGCCCTGGCCGTGCTGGGCGGCTGGTTCGGCCGCCGCCGTCTGAAAGGATGGATCTGGAGCGCCCTGGTCTTCGGCGTGCTGTGCCTGGGGCCGCTGCTGCAGATCAACGGCCGCTACCGTTTTAGCCTGGACAACCTGTTGCCCGAGGGGGTCACGTTCCCACTGCCCTTTGCGTTTTTGCATTTCATCCCCTTCGTCAGCGCCAATCGCGCGCCGAACCGGAACAGTGTGATCTTGATGCTGGCGCTGGCGGTGCTGGCGGGGTACGGGGCGTGGCGGGTGCTGGGGGTGGGGAGACGCGGGGACGCGGGGACGCGGGGACGCGGGGACACGGGGACGCGGGGACGCGGGGACGCGGGGACACGGGGACACGGAGACGCGGGGACGCGGGGACGCGGGGACACGGAGACACGGGGACACGGAGACAAGGAGACACGGGGACACGGGGGCAAGGAGACACGGGGACACGGAGACAAGGAGACGCGGGGACACGGGGACACGGAGACAAGGAGACAAGGAAACAAGGGAGATCCCTTGTCTACCCGTCTACCTGTCTACTTGTCTACTTCCCTACTTGCCATCCTCATCCTCCTCGAGCACCTTGCCGTCCCGCTGCCCACCACCGATGCCCGGGTGCCGGCGGTGTACCGGCGGATTGCGCAGGAGCCGGATGAGTTCGCTATCATGCAGTTGCCCCTGGGGTGGCGCAACAGCTTTGGGGTGTTGGGCAGCGAGCAGACGCAACTGCAGTATTTCCAGACCGCGCACGGCAAGCCGATCATCGGCGGGAACATCAGCCGCGCGCCGGCCTTTAAGATGGACTATTTCGCCCGCATCCCGCTGTTCAAGGCCATCACCGATCTCGAGATGTACCGCGATCTGCCGCCGGAGCTGGATGCTGCCGCGCGCGCGCAGGCAGCCGAGTTGATGGCGCTCTACAACGTGCGTTACTTCATTACCACGCCACCGATCCCCGGCCGCTATCCCTACCAGGACACCTGGCAGCGCACCGAGGCGTATGCGCTGGATGTTTTGCCGTTGGAGCAGCCCGCGCTGTGGGAGGAGGGCGGCTATCGAGTCTATCGCGTGCGGCAGCCCGGCCTTACGTTCCCCTTCCGCGTCGACCTGGGCACGCCCGGCATCGAGCCGTACCTGGGCCAGGGGTGGGACATCAACTTGCAGGAGCAACCCTACAACGCTACTGCGAGCTGGGCCACAGCTACTGTCGCCGACCTGTACCTGCCCCTGGACAGCGCACGGGATGTCACTCTGCGCCTGTCCATTGCGCCGCTGACCTACGACGGCGCCCCGGCTCAAAAGGTCAGCATCACCTTCAACGGCGCTCCGGTGCTGCGCGATCATATCCTCGTGCCTGGGTGGCAGTCCCTGGAGACACCCGTGCCGGCCTCGGCGACCAGGCGTGGCCCCAATCGCGTGCGGCTGTCCTTCGCGTGGGTTGTCAGCCCTCGTACGTCCTTCCCGGATCCGGCCAGCCGGGCGGTGATCGGCACCACCGGCGTCGCAAGCCCGGTTAATCTGGAGGTGCATGGCTTTTCAGAGGCGTTTGTTACCGCCACCGATGCCACCGGTGAGGTCGCTGATCTTTCCAGCGGTCGCCGCGGCTATAACGTCGCTGTGCTCGACCGGCGCACCGGCCGCTTGCTCGACCGTCAAGGCTTCGACACCGCGGCCAACCCCTACGAGGCGGACGCGCTGGCGGCCTACCTGGCCCGTGTGCCGCACGGCCACATCGTGGTGCTTGCTACCAAGGGCAACGCCACCGACCATGTGACCCCTGGATTGGTCGCCGCTTTACGTAATGTCGGCTCACGCGTGGCGGACGCGGCCGATCTGGCCGGGATGTCTCACGCGTTGGTGGGTGTCCAGGGCGCAGCTCCCGGCACAGCCGCCGAAGCGATCAACCCCGATAGCGCGTATCTGCGCGTCGCCGGCGATTTCCGCACGCTCGCCGCAGCCGTGGATTGGGCGGAGGTGGAGTGAGAGGGTGACAGGGTGACGGGGTGACAAGGTGACAGGGTGACGGGGTGACAAGGTGACAAGGTGACAGGGTGACAGGGTGACGGGGTGACAGGGTGACAAGGTGACAGGGTGACAAGGTGACGCGGAGAAGGATTCGTTGATTAGTTGATTCGCTGATTCGCTGATTCGTGATTCGCTGATTCGCTGATTCGTGATTCGCCGATTCGCTGATTCGCCGATTCGCCGATTCGCCGATTCGTGATTCGCTGATTCGCCGATTCGCCGATTCGTGATTCGCCGATTCGTTGATTCGCCATTCGCTGATTCGCCATTCGCCATTCTTATGACCACACGTCGCTACTGCCACATTGACACCCTCATCGCCTGTGCTGCTGGGTTGAGCGCGTTCGCCCTCTACGTGCGCACCCTGGCGCCGGGCCTGCTGTGGGGCGATAGCGCCGAGTTCCAGTTCGCAGCCTGGCTCGGCGGCTTTGTGCATCCTACCGGTTACCCCCTTTACTTGATGCTGGGCTGGCTGTGGACCCATGTGTTGCCGTGGGGTGATCCCGCCTGGCGCATGAACCTGTTCTCGGCGCTGTGGGGCGGGGTGGCGGTGGGGCTGCTTTATCTGGTGGCGGTGAGAATGCTGCAAATGGTGGAACCCACCCCCCCGACCCCCCTTCGTGCAGAGTCGGGATCGGAGTTGCACGATGGTTTGGTGGGAGAACCCACCCCCCCGACCCTCCTCCCTGCAAGGGAGGGGGGAGAATCCTCCTCCTCTCCTTATAGGAGAGGAGGCTGGGGAGTGAGGTCCCTCTCCCTCGCCGCCGCGCTTATCTTCGCCGTCACTCCCACGTTCTGGTCGCAGGCAGTTGTTACCGAGGTCTACACCCTCCACGCGGCGTTCGTGGCCGCGATCTTGTTGGTCGCGTTGGCCTGGGCCGACACTGCTGGACGTCGCAGCTTGCTGCGTGCCGTGGCAAGCCCCGGCGTCCGGTCGTCGGGTACGGGACGTCGCAGCTTGCTGCGTGCCGTGGCGAGCCCCGGCGTCCACTTGTACCTTCTGGCCGGCCTGGTCGGGTTAAGCCTGGCGCACCACCGCACGACGTTGCTGTTGCTCCCTGGCCTTATAACCTGGCTGTTTGCCTGGAATCAAGGCTTCAGTCGGTTGCTTCCGTTGTTGGCGAAACCGGCCAGGGCTTCGAATCCGCCATCACAAAAGACTGGGGGGGTGATGCGCCGTTCACTGATCGCCGCTGCGCTCTTCCTGGCGCCGCTGCTGCTCTATGCCTACACCCCGCTGGTCGCGCCGCACACGCCGTATTTCACCGTAACTTTGGGGCCGGGGCAGGAATTGTCGCTCTATGAGCCGTCCCTGCGCGGGTTCATCGAACACGTCACCGGTAGCACCTTCCGCACGGCCTTGGGGAGGAGCGCCGAGCCCTGGCTGCGGGCGTTGACAGGGCGGCTGGTGGGGGAGCTATCGTGGCTCGGCCTTGGGCTCGGCGTCCTCGGCGCTGGCTGGCTGGCGCTGCGGCGGTTCCGCCTGTTGATCCTGACCGGCCTCATGTTCCTCGTGATGGCTGTGTTCAACCATTTCTACGGCATCGGCGATATCTTCGTCTTCTACATCCCCGTGTACCTGATCTGGGTGTTGTGGATCGCTGCAGGGCTGGGGGCGTGTGCTGAGGCGATCGCCTGGGCCGGTCGGCGGGCCGGCCTGCACCTCAGGGATTGGGGGTTGCTTTTGGCGGGCGTCGTGGGGTTGGGGTTGGCCGGCTGGCTGGTCGGCCCCTCCTATGCTGCAAACAATCGCAGCGGGGATCGCTCGGCTCGCAGCGCATGGGAAGGGATCCTGGGCCAGCCCATCCCGCCCAACGCCATCTTGATCAGCAATGACCGGGATGAGATGGTGCCGCAGTGGTACTTGAAATACGTCGAGGCCCGACGTCCCGATCTGGACGGCCTATTCCCGTTGATCCAACCTGGGCCGGCATGGGCGGACGTAGCAGCCGTTACCCAACAGGCTTTGCTGACCGGCCGACCCGTCTATTTGATCAAGCCCATGCCCGGCCTGGAGGTGAAGTTCGACCTGGAACAGGTCTCTGAGGGCACCGGGATCGGCGGGCTTGTGCGGGTGTTGGGCCCGGCCCCGGGCGGAGAGTCGGCAGTGCGCAGCGGCGTCGTGTTCGAGGACCGACTGCGGCTGCACGGGTATGAAACCTCTCCTGCCGCAGTGAACGCCGGCCAGGCGTTGACGGTCACCCTCTACTGGGACGTCTTGGCGTCTCTGGAGCATGACTACACGACCTTCGTGCACCTGGTCAACGCCAACGGCCAGGTTGTAACGCAGAGCGATCATCGTCCCGGAGGCGTGTACTATCCCACCAGCTTGTGGCGGCCCGGCGAACGGCTGCGCGATGCCCATCGGCTGGACATCCGCCCTGATCCTGGCCCGGAGCCCTACACGCTGGTCGTCGGTTTGTACCGGCTGGCGCCCGACCTGCAACATCTGGGCTCGCCGAAGCAGGTGGGGCAGTTGGCCGGCAGATAGGTGGCGCTGGCAAGGGACTGCCGGTGCCTCGGCGCTTTCACAGCAGTATTGCATTGCTTGCGTGCTTTATGGTATACTCATGACGCATGGCGTCATGGCGGACGGGTTGGGTCTGCCGTTTGGGACATGCGATCTGCTGCTCGTCTTACCTCTTCAATCAAGTGAAGGAGGCTATTGGGATGAAATTCGTAGTCTGTGTCAAGCTTACGCCCGACACCGAACAGCTGGCCGAGGTTCGACCTCAGGATGTCGGCACCGATGATCTGGGGGTAACGATGGTGCTCAACCCCTGGGACGAGTTTGCCGTCGAGGAAGCGCTTCAGCTTCAGGAGCGCTTCGAGGGGGAAACGGCCGTGATCACGTTGGGCAACGAAGATGCCACCGAGGCGCTGAAACGCGCCGTGGCCATGGGCATCGAGGAGGCCGTCCTCCTGTCAGACCCCGCTTTTGAGGGCAGCGACGCCTGGGGCACCGCTCATATTCTGGCCCAGGCGATCCGCAAGCTCGGCGATGTCACCCTGGTGCTCACCGGCAAGCAGTCGGTGGACGGCAACAGCGGCATGGTGGGGCCGGGGCTGGCTGCACACTTGGGCATGCCGTTCGTCTCCGGCGTGAACAAGATCGTTGATCTGACCGAGGAGAGCATCACGGTGCGGCGGGCGCTGGATGGCGTCGTCCAGACCGTGCGCGTCCCGCTCCCTGCAGTGATCTCGGTGAGCAAGGAGATCAACGAGCCGCGTTATCCCAACTTCATGGGCATCCGGAAAGCTTCCAGGATGCAGTACCCGGCGACCAAGGCCAAAGACCTGCCCGGCCTGGAGATGAGCAAGATCGGCGAAGGCGCCGCGCTGCTGAAATGGACGAACATCCGCAAGCCGCCGGCGCGCACCGGCAAGTGTGAGTTCATCCAGGGTGCAACAGTTGACGAACAGGCCGCCATCCTGGTGGACAAGCTCATCGCCGAGAAAGTGATTTGAATCGGCGAATCAGCGAATCAGCGAATCAGCGAATCAGCGAATCAGCGAATCAGCGAATCAGCGAATGGCGACCTTCGAGATTCGCTGATTTGAGATTCGTCTCCCAAAGAAAGGAACACAACCATGAGCATTCTGGTTTACGTTGATCATCTTCAGGGCACCGCCCGGCCCGTATCGTGGGAGATCATGGGCAAGGCACGAGAGTTCGCCGGCGTCCTGGGAGTGCCGGTGGTCGCATTGGTGATCGGGCAGGATATTGCCGGCCTGGCGGACGACGCCATCGCTTACGGCGCCGATCGGGTGTTGACGGTGGACGGGCCGGAGTTCGCTGCGTTTCGGACCCATGCCTATGCTGCTGCGCTGAAGGCGGCCATCGCTGCGATCAGCCCCCGGATTATCCTGGTCCCTGCCACGGCCGGCGCGCGCGATGTTGCGGCGTTGGCCGCTGCGGAGCTGAACTTGGGCCTGGCGGCTGAGTGCCAGGGGCTGGCGCTGGATGAGAAGGGCAATCTGCTGGCCGACCGTCCCGTCTTTTCCGGCAACATCCTCACCACCGTGGTCTTCCGCGACCCCGTGCAGATGGCCACCGTGCGCGGCCGCAGCTTTCCGCTGCCGGAGCGCGATCCGGCCCGGACGGGCGAAAAGGCATCCCTGTCGGTGTCGTTGGACGGGCTGGCTGGGGCTGAGGAGGTCCTGGAGGCAGAGGTCACCGAAACCGGCGAGATCAGCGTCGAAAACGCGGCCATCATCGTCTCCGGCGGCCGAGGGGTCAAAGGGCCTGAGGGCTTTCAGCCGCTGCGTGAGCTGGCCCGGGTGTTGGGGGCCGCGGTGGGCGCATCGCGCGCCGCCGTGGACGCGGGCTGGATCCCCTATGTGCATCAGGTGGGCCAGACCGGGAAGACCGTCCGTCCCGATCTGTATATCGCCTGCGGCATTTCCGGTGCGATTCAGCACCTGGCCGGCATGAGCGGCGCGAAAGTGATCGTGGCCATCAACAAGGACAAGGATGCGCCGATCTTCACCGTTGCCCGCTACGGCATCGTCGGTGACCTGTTCGAGGTTGTGCCTGCCTTGACCAGGACATTTGCCGCCAGGCTTGGGCGCTGAACTCGCCCGTTTTTTGAGCGAGGCGCGGTGCGTTGACAACCACCGCGCTTCTCGTTTATAATAGCCCTGTCCCATAAAGCGTGTACGATCGCGCACATAATTTTCGATCTGGCGTCAACGAGAGGTACGGTTGGAAGCCCGGCTGCAGCGCCTGCTCGTCCGGTGAGACGGCCGGGCTATCTTTTCGCCTCAGGGTGAAATTGCCTTGAGAGATTTTCGATTTCAAAACTATCGTTCGGAGGTTCCGTTCCCATGAGTACTGTTTTACCGCCTACCAAACCGCCTGCCGAGGTGCATCCCATGCAAGCCCTTCTGGAACAGGGAGGGTACGACATGCCGCAGCGCGGGGATATCCGTGAGGGTACCGTGATCTCGGTCAGCCCCCAGGAGATTGTGATAGACTTGGGCCTGAAACGAGAGGCTGTCGTGCCGGCCAACGACTTGAGCCGGCTGGACAAAGCGATCCTTTCGGAGATCCGGGAAGGCACCACCTGGCCGGTGTATATCTTGCAAACGTCCGACCGGGAAGGGAACCTCGTCGTCTCGCTGTCGCGCGCGCTCCAGGAGAAGGACTGGCTGGATGCGCAGCAGTTGTTGGAGAACAACGAGATCTTCGAGGCGCAGGTGTGCGGCCACAACGCCGGTGGCCTGGAAGTGACCTTCGGCAAACTGCGCGGTTTCGTGCCTGCCTCGCACATCTCCACCATCCCCAAGGATATGTCGGCGGAGGAACGGAAGGCCCACCTGGCGACCTATGTGGGCAAGAAGCTCCCGTTGAAGATGGTGGAAGTGGATCGCAAGCGCCGCCGGCTGATCATGTCGGAGCGGGCCGCGCGGCGGCGCTGGCAGCGCGAGCATCGCAAGCAGTTGCTGGAGGAGATCCAGGTCGGTGAAGTGCGCAAGGGGATCGTCCGCAGCATGTCCGAGTTCGGCGTCTTCGTGGACCTGGGCGGTGTGGACGGCCTGATCCATATCTCGGAACTGGCCTGGTTCCCCGTCGGTCATCCCCGTGAGGTGTTGAAGGTCGGCCAGGAGGTCGAGGTCAAGGTGCTGCGCATTGACAAACAACGCGAGCGCATCGGCCTCAGCCTGAAGCGGGTGCAGCCCGATCCTTGGGGGCACATCGAAGAGCTGTATCATCCCGGCGACCTGGTGGAAGCGGTGGTCACGCGCGTCACGGAGTTCGGCGCGTTCGTGCGCCTGCGCAGCGGGGTCGAGGGGCTGCTGCACGTGTCGGAGATGGCCGACATCCGGCCGGATCACCCGCAAAGCCTGGTCTCGCCGGGCGACCTGTTGTTGCTGCGGGTCTTGCGCGTGGAGCCGGACCGGCGTCGCATTGGCTTGAGCTTGCGCCAGGTCTCGGAGAAGGAGTGGGCCGAGTGGGCGGCCAGCTATCGGACGCGCCAGGCCGAGATTGAGGCTGAGGCTGAGGTTGAGGCAGAGGTTGAGGCTGAGGCCGAGCTTGAGGCTGCGCCGGTGGTAGATGACGCCGAGCTGGCCGCGCCTGTCGAAGAAGCTGCGGAGCTGGCGGAAGGTGTTCTCGAGGGCGAGAGCGCCTGATTGTTGTTCATAGTCAGCGAGAAGTTGACCAACGATGTTCACTCAAGATGATCAGTTGGCCGAGGCCAGGGCGCGTCTGCTGGCGGAGCGGGCCGAGGTGCTGAAGGAGCTCGAGCAGTTGAACGCCCGCCTGGAGGTCAAAGGCGATTACGAGTTGGGCGAGGGGGATCCCATGATCTACCAGTGGGAGCTCAACCTTGCCCTGCGTGAACGCGCCGAGCAACATCTTGCCGAGATCGAAGAGGCATTGGAGCAACTGGAGCTGGGTTTGTACGGCCGCTGTGAGCGGTGCGGCAAACCCATTGAACCCGAACGGTTGGCGGTGCTGACCCACACCACGGTTTGCAGCCAGTGCGCCCAACGCCGGCGTTAAGCTGTTCGTTGTGTTGCTACGTGAACAAACGCCCGGCACACTTGCCGGGCGTTTGTCTATCGGAAGAGCATCGTCGGACAGAGGGTCTTCTGTCCGGCCCCAAGAGAAGGCAATATGGCGAGCCGTACCCCTGTACGCGAGCTGGTGTTGACCCACGAGCGCACGGATTTTGATGCCCTGGCCAGCTTGTTGGCCGCGGCACGGTTGTATCCACAGGCTGTGCCGGTGCTGCCGCGCCAGATGAATCGCAACCTGGAGGCCTTCCTGGCCGTTTACGGGGATTCGCTGCCGTTCGTGCGGCTGGAGGATCTGCCCAAAGGCCGGGTTGATCGCGTCATCCTGGTGGACACGCAGACGGTGCAGCATGTGCGTAACATGCATCCGCGCACGACGGGCATCATCATAGACCATCACCCCCAGATGCGCGAGCTGCCGGCAGGGTGGTCGTTCTGGGGTGAGGAGACGGGCGCGACCACCACCCTCCTGGTAGAACGCATCGCGGCCGAGGGCCTGACCCTGACCCCGGTTGAGGCGACCCTCCTCATGCTGGGCATCTACGAGGACACGGGTGCCCTGTGTTATGAGACGACCACCGCGCGCGATTTGCGTGCCGCGGCCTGGTTGTTGGAGCGCGGGGCCAACCTGTTGGAGGTCAACCGGTTCCTGCACCATCCCTTGACCGATGAACAGCGCCTGTTGTACCAGCAACTGGCCGACAACAGCCAGCCCTATCAGTTTCACGGCCATTCGGTGATCATCTCCTCAGCCACCGTCTCGGAACCGGTGGAGGAGATCTCCACCCTGGCTCACAAGCTGCGCGACCTGTTCGAGCCGGACGGCATCTTCATGTTGGTCCAGATGGGGAACGACATCCAACTGGTGGCGCGCAGTACCACCGATGCCATTGATGTGGGCAAGATCGCCCAGGCGTTTGGGGGCGGCGGGCACAGCAAAGCAGCGGCCGCGCTCATCTGCAACACTCCGCTGCCCAGCGCCTACGAAGCGCTGGTGTATCTGCTCCAAAGCCAGGTCAGGCCAACGGTTACGGTGGGCCAGATCATGTCTTACGGCACGCCCCAGACCCTGGCCCCTACCGACACCATCGCCACGGCTGCCGAGCGGATGCAGCGCTACGGCTTCGAGGGCTTCCCGGTGCTGGAAAACGGCCGGGTCGTCGGCATGCTCACCCGCCGGGAGATTGACCGTGCCATGCACCTGGGCCTGGAGAAACACCCGGTCAGCCGCTACATGCGCGCTGGCGAGGTGTACGTGACCCCGGACGATTCGGTCGCTACGCTGCGCAAGGTAATGACCGAACACGATTGGGGCCAGGTGCCCGTGCTGGACCCGGAGACCGGCGCCGTGGTGGGCATCGTCACCCGCACCGACCTGATCAAACAATGGACGACACCGGCCGCCGCCCGGGCACCATCGGTGGACCACCTGTTAGCGGGCTCCTTACCTCCCGCCCTGCTGGAATTGCTGAAGCAGGCAGGGGCGGTCGCCGCTGAGCTGGGCTATCCGCTTTATGCCGTGGGGGGCTTTGTGCGCGACCTCCTGCTGGGCGAACCCAACTTCGATGTTGACCTGGTGGTGGAAGGGGATGCCATCCGGTTGGCGCAAACCCTGGCAAGCCGGATGGGCGGCCGGGTACGCAGCCATCGGCGCTTTGGCACGGCCAAGTGGATCCTGCCGGAGTCGCTGATCACCTCGGCTAAGGGTGCAGGACAGTCTCTCATGCCGGGCCCGGCGCCACAGCCCATGAAAGCGGACGTCGCAGCTTACTCCGTCCCGGGGCAAGCCCCGGCGTCCGGGCTTTCAGGACAGGGTGTGGACGGCGCCGGGTTGCCGGACGCCCTGGACTTTGTCACGGCGCGCACCGAGTTCTACGAGCGGCCCACCGCGTTGCCCACGGTGGAACGGAGCAGCATCAAGCAGGACCTGCATCGTCGCGACTTCACCATCAACACCCTGGCCGTGCGCCTGAACCCCGACCGTTGGGGGGAGCTGTTGGACTTTTACGGCGGCCGCAAGGACCTGGAGGATGGGGTGATCCGGGTGCTGCACAGCCTCAGCTTTGTCGAAGACCCCACGCGCATCTTGCGCGCGGTGCGGTTCGAGCAACGCTTTGGTTTTACCATCGAGCCGCGCACCGAAAAACTGATCGCCGATGCCCTGGACCTGCTCGATCGTGTCACGGCAGAGCGCCTGCGCCACGAGTTAGAGCTCATCCTGGCCGAGGCGCAGCCCGAGCGCGCACTGTGCCGGTTGGACAGCCTGGGGGTGTTGGCGCGGCTGCATCCTGCGTTGCGCTGCGACAGTTGGTTCATGGCCAAAGCGGCCGAACTGCGCGCCGCCCTGGCCGAGGTCGCCAACCCGCAAAACCAGTCCCCGGCCGCCATGCAGTTGCCCGGGGACGCGCCCCCACGCCTCTATCTGGCGCTTCTTTTATACCCCTTGTCTGCACAGGCGGCCCATGAGATCCTGGAGCGATTCCGCATCCGCAAGGAGTATCGCGATCTGGTCCTGGAAGTGCGGGCGCTGGCGGAGCGTATTCCGCTTTTGAGCCGCGATGTCTTGCGCCCCAGCGAGATCGTGGAGGCGTTGGACGAATCCAGCGACGAGGCGCGGCTGGCCCTGCGCGTGGCAGAGGACAACTGGCTGGTGCGCCAGAGGCTCGACCTGTATCAGCGCCGGCTGCAGCACATCCGGCCGGCGCTCACGGGGGATGATTTGCGGCGCATGGGCGTGGAGCCGGGCCCCATCTACCGCAGCATCCTGAGCCGCCTGCGCAGCGCCCTCCTCGACGGCGAAATCAGCACCCCTGCACAAGAGGTCGAACTGGTGCGCCGCTTGCTGGCCGCGCTGACTGCTGGCAAAGTTGGTGAATAATGCAATGTATTGCAATTTTTCATAATGACTGTCATAGACAGGTGACATGTCCGAAGTTTTTCAAATACAAACCGGATAGCCGTATCTATTGTCCTGGCCCTTTCGTTTATTGAATCGGCAAAGCCATGCAACCACCGATCACCGATGAACAGGTGCTGGCGTTGCTGCCGGCGTGTCAACAAGGCGAAATGTTGGCCTTGGAGGCGCTGTACGACCTTTACGCGGATCGCATCTATCGGTACATCCTGCTACGGGTTGGGGACGGTGATCTGGCTGGCGACTTGACCACTGAAGTGTTCGTGCGGGTGTTCAAGCACATCCCAAGATTCCGGTTAAACCGCCGACGTCCTGCGGCGTCGTTCAGTGCATGGGTATACCGCATTGCCGCCAATCTTGTCACAGACCACCGTCGCCAGGCAAAACGTCTTACAGCGGTGGATTTTGCGGAGGACGTTGTGCGGTCCGCCGATCCGATAGATCCTTATGATCATCTTGAGCATAATGAGTTGCTGGAAAACCTTCGTGAGGCCATCAATCAGCTCAGCGAGGAGCAGCGGTTGGTCATCTTGGGCAAGTTCGGCGAAGGGATGAGCAATGCTGAGGTGGCGGCCTGGCTGGGAAAGACTGAGGGTGCTGTAAAGTCGCTGCAACATCGGGCCTTGCACGCTTTGGGCAAACTGCTGGGTGAACATGGACGGTAAGCCGGACATCCGTAACATCTTGGATGAGTGCCTGAGCCGCCTGGCGTCGGGTGAACCGCTGGAGAGTTGTCTGGCGCGTTATCCTGACCAGGCTGAAGCGCTGGCACCCATGTTGCGCGCCGCCCAACAGCTCCAGGTGATCGCTGAGTTACATCTGTCCGATGGCCAGCGAGGCAAGGGAAAGTCGGCGCTGCGCATGGTGGCCGCCGAGCGTTCACGGGCGCGACGGCTGCGACCGTGGTGGGCCAGGTGGTGGGGTGGGCTTCAGCCTGTGCCACTGGCGTTGATGCTGGCGGTTGTTATTTTCATCTCTGTATCTGTCACGGCGGTAGCTTTTAGCCAGCCGGGCAGTTTTGTCTATCCGGCGCGCATCACCGTGGAACGCCTTGGGGTGCTGGTGATGTGGTCTCCGGCCAGGGGAGCTGATTGGCAGCTTGGCTTTGCAACCCGCCGGCTTCAGGATGTAACGCATTACTGGAAGCGCACCGGTGATGTTCTACCCCTTGCACTGGATGCGCTGGTGCGGAGCGAGGAATCTGCCGCGCGCCATGCTGAAACCTTGAAGCCGGATGAGCGGAAAGCGGTAGCTGCTCGGGTGGCTGCGCATGCCCGTGAGTTGGAGGCCCTGGCCGATGAGATCGAGGACCATGAACGGGCTGAACAGGTCAGGGAGGCGGCAGCCAGGGTCCGCAGAACCGTTGACCGCCTTGTAGTGGAGCCGAAAGATGTGGCTCCTGTCGCCGGTGTGTCGGTTACGGCGACCCCGGTCGAGTTGTCTGTGGGTCAGCCCGCAGCCCCTTTGCCAGACCAACCGGCGTCGGGCTCTCGGCCGGTATTTCAGCCCTCATCCGAACCTGCCATCGGGGTGGCCGCCACCCCCGCCGTTACACCGACGGCCCGCGCCTCATTGCCGGTACCGGGCATCACCCCGCCTGTGACCGGCACCTGGCCCGTTCCAACGGTCACCGCCGAGACACCGTCTGTTCCACTGCAAACGCCCTCAATTACGGTTACGGTGACGCCGCCGTTGCCGCCTGCATCGTGGACTCCCCGGCCCAGCAACACTCCTTCGCCGACGGCTACGGCCTCCCAGACACCGCTTCCCACTGTTACGCCGTCCGCTACTGCGACGCAGACCCGTTGGCCGACGCAGACGGCTACCATTGCACGGCCGACGATTGCCGTGACTGTGCCCCCGACTCCGATTGTGACGGTGCGGCCATTGCCGACGTTCTTGCCTTCTGCTTCGCCCACCTGGACGATGACACCTACCGGGACGTCCTCGTTGACGCCCACTCCCGGCTGGACCGAGACGCCGACAGCAACGCCCGGTTGGACGCCATCGCCTGGGCCGTCTCCTACCATGACGTTTTCCCCTCAGCCGGTTTCGCCGACGCCAACCCCTACACCAACGGCAACCGCGACGGATGATATTTGGGCTACGGCTACGGCCTGGGCCACCCGGCAGCGTACAGAAACACCCTCGCCTACGGCCTCGGTCACGCCGCTGCCCCAGGCCACCTCGACGACGACGCCCACTGCGTCTCCATCTCCCACCATGCGTTGGTTGCCGTTGCCGACAGAAATCGCAACGCTCTTGCCGACCGTGACGGGCACAGCGGTCGTGCCGCCGCATCTGACGCGCACCGTTGTCCCGCCGGAAGTCACAGTTACTGTGACTGTCACCCCTCGCAGAACGCGGACTGCTCAGCTCTGAGGACGGAAGATGCGCGGATGAACAGAGTGCAATGGCTTCTGAGCGTGATTGCGCTCGTGATGATTGCTTTGGCCATCCCATCGGCTCGCATTCAGGGCAGCTTTATCGGATCACCTGTTGCTCCGAAGACCTGCACAGAACTGGTGAGCGATGGCGGGTTTGAGCAGGGCGGACAGGGCTGGGCGCAATACAGCAAGCTGGGCTTTCAGCTCGTGAGCTCGTTCTATCGGCGCAGCGGCCGGTTAGCCGCCTGGCTGGGCGCAGAAAACCAGGCCCATGACCGTCTGAGCCAGCTCATTGTCCTGCCCGCCCAAACCGATCGCGTTACCCTCAATCTGTGGTGGGCGCTGTCTACCGATGAGAACCCTGGCGGTGCGTTCGACTTCTTGCATGTGGGGCTGTATTCCCCGGATGGCGCGACTGAGCGCCTTGCTTTGCTGGATGCCCATAACGACAGCGCGGAGCCGTGGGTTTGGAACCTGTTGAGCGCCGACTTGACAGCCTATGCCGGCCAGAGCCTGCAACTTCGCATCGAGGCAACAACCGACGAGAATAACCCGACCAGCTTTTTCGTGGACGACGTCGGCGTCCTGTCGTGCGTTGCTGCTGGTGTGACTCCTTCGCCGACTGTTACTGCCACAGCGACGCCCACGATCACTCTCACACCCACAGGGGGCACACCTTTCCATAGCACGCCTTCAGCCACCCCTACGGCCACCCCTACGGCCAGCCCGACGTTGACGCTGGTGACGTTGGTGCCTTCGGCGACCTGGACTGCTACAAGCACTGTGATTCCACCGCATACTGCTACGTCAACACCGGCGGATCTGGTGACGTCTACCCCGACGAAGACCCTTACGCCCGGTCCCATGACGGTGCGGCTGTATCTGCCCGCCATACTGAGAACGCACTAACCCCGGGCCGCAGCCGGTGGCTAAAGCCGACCGGCTCAGGAGGTGAAAGCCGGTGGCAAACCGGCTGTCAACCACGACCCCGTGTCGTGACCCGCTGTCAACCACGATCCCGTGTCGTGACCGGTCTTGACCGGTTTCCACTTGCTGAGCCGACGGGTTTCAACCCTCGGCGGGCTGTCTGTTTTGGGGGCGGTGCGAGGTGTGCTATACTCGGAATCTGTGATAGCTATACCTGGACCTGAGGAGCATGAGCATGGGGCATCGCACCCTCTCGCTGGCGCTGGTGTTCAGGGCGCTCTTCCTGGACGACGAGGCGTTCGAGCAACTGCGCGACGACGACAATCCTTTTGCCGAGGGCCTCTTCCTGGTGGCCCTGATCGGGGTCATCACGGCACTGTCAGGCGCGATCGGGCAGGTCTTGATGTGGAGCGTGACCCCTGATCTGCGCGCGGTGGAAGGGGTTGTCCTGGCCGCGTTACAGCAGGAGCCCTGGTGGAATGCGCTGGCCGCGTCATCCGCCGACCTGGCGCTCTTTCAACGATGGTGGGATATCGCCTGGCGGATAATGCCGGGGCTGCTGGCTGTCCCTGTGCCGGATGCCGCTGTGATCAACCTGCTCTGGTCCCCCCTGGCAGCGGTATCGGGCTGGCTGCTCTATGGTGCGCTGGCCCACCTCTTCGCCCGGTTGTTGGGCGGCACAGGGACGTTGAACCAGACCCTCGGTGTTACTGCGCTGGCCCATACGCCCCTGGTCTTCTACGGGCTGGGTTTCATCCCCTTCCTGGTGATCGGCGGCGCATTGCGCACCTGGCAGTTGATCCTGCGCTACAAGGCGCTGCGTACCGTCCACGGCCTGCCCTGGACAAGGGCTCTCTGGGCCACCGTGCTGCCTGTTGCCGTCTATGCCTTGTTCTGGCTGATGCTGGCCCTGGTGGCCGTGGTGATGTTGTGGGTGCTGGCGGCAGGGAGGTGAGGGATGAAAGCCTGGCTGTGTGACCTGCGAGATGTCGCCTTGTTGCGGTCTGAAGCCTTTGCCCGGTTGAGCCGTCGGCCCGACGCGTTTCTGCTGGGCTTTCTGGCGGTTGTGCTGGTGGCACTGATCATCGGCCTGCCCGCCCTTGTGGCTGACCTGAGTTCTGCCCGGCGGCCGGCCGAGCCGGCCGACATGACCGCGGCACTCGGCCAGATGCGCCAGGCCCTCAGGTCGGCCGTCCCGGCCCTGGATGCCCTGGGGGTGCCGGCTGCAGCCCGTGACCAGGCCCTGGAGGCGGCCGCGCGGAGCTTTGAGCTGGGCTTTCGGCTGGGCTCGGAGATCGCTGCGCTGCCCACTCCCCTGCCGCGGCCCCTGGGGGTCTTCTTCCGGGCCGTGGGCGATTGGGCCTCGCGGCCGTTTGGCGATAGTCGGTTCCCCCTGGCGGTGGTGGGGTTGGGCACCTGGCTGGGCTACGGCCTTTGGGTGATGTTGTTTGCGAAGTTGTCGGGCGGCCGGGGTACGCTACGCGGCTTTTTCGGCGCCACCGGGTTCTTTGCGTTGCCCCATCTGCTGCATCTGTTCGATCGGGTGCCTGTGGCGGGGGGCATCTTGGGGGCCATAGCCTTCGTCTGGGGCCTCCTGATCTACGTCAGGGCGACGGCGGTCAGCCACGAATTGCCGGTGGAGCGGGCCGTGCTGGTGGTGGCCTTGCCGCTGATCGTGGCCGGCGTGCTGGCCGCCCTGCTGCTGCCTGTGGTGGTCGGGCTCATCGTGCTCCTGGCCGTGGCCTGAAAGCAGTGCAGTCCGACGCTGGGCCGCCCCGGATAAAGCAGGTTTGTGTGAGATTGATGAACCGATGACGCAGTTCCTTACCCTCAAAACAGCCGAGGAAGCCTGGGAGATCTTCCTGGCGCATTTTTCTCCGCGCGTTGTGGTGGAGCATGTGCGGGTGGCCGACGCCCTGGGCCGCGTGTTGGCCCAGGAAGCCCGCGCGCCGCATCGGCTGCCCACGTTTGTGCGCAGCACGGTGGACGGCTATGCCGTGCAGGCGGCGGATACCCACGGCGCATCCACGGGCGCGCCTGCCTATCTGGATGTAGTGGCCGAGGTGGCCATGGGCGCCGCCGCAGACTTCACCCTGAGCTCCGGCGAGGCTGCCCTGGTGCACACCGGCGGGATGGTCCCGCCAGGCGCCGATGCGGTGGTGATGATCGAGCACACCCACCGTCTCGGCGCGCCTGTGTTCGGCGGCAATGCGTTGCAGCCTGGTTTTGAGCCGTATGGGATCGAGGTCTACAGGCCGGTCGCATCGGGCGAAAACTGCATCCAGCCCGGTGAGGACATCGAGGAGGGGGAGGTCATCCTTCCCGTCGGTCACACCCTGCGTCCCCAGGACATCGGCGGGCTGTTGGCGCTGGGGCTGACCGAGATCGCCGTGGCGCGACCGCCGCGCGTGGGCATCGTCAGCCAGGGGGATGAGGTGGTGCCGCCCGAACAAGAGCCGGGCCCCGGCCAGGTGCGGGACATCAACAGCTACACCCTGGCGGGCCTGGTGCGCCAGGCGGGCGGCGACCCCCTCACCTATCCCATCGCGCCCGACCGGCAGGAGGCGCTGGACGCAGCCGTGCGCCGCGCGTACGACGAGGCGGACGTGGTGGTGATCACGGCCGGCAGCTCGGTGAGCTACCGCGATCTCACGGCCAACGCCATCAACAAGCTGGGCGCGCCCGGTGTGCTGGTGCACGGTGTGGCGATCCGGCCCGGCAAGCCCACCATCCTGGCGGTGTGCGACGGCAAGGCGGTGTTCGGTTTGCCCGGCAACCCGGTGTCTTGCATCAACATCTTCCGGCGCTTTGTGACGCCGACCATCCGTTTGCTGTTGGGCGCGCCGCCGCTGCCCGTGCATACCGTCTATGCCCGGCTGGCGCGCAACATCCCGGGCGGGAGCGGCCGGGCCGATTTCGTGCGGGTACGGCTGGAACATCGCGACGGCGAGACCTGGGCCGTGCCGGTGTTCGGCAAGTCAAACCTGATCTTCACGCTGGTGCGGTCGGACGGGGTGGTGGAGGTGCCGCTGAATTCCAGCGGCATCCCGGCCGGGGAGACGGTGGTCGTGCGGCTCGATTGAGCCACCGGGGCAAGCCCCGGCGTCCGCCGTGCGTGATGGACGCCGCAGCCGAGGGTTGAAACCCGTCGGCTCAGCAGGTGGAAACCGGTCGAGACCGGTCAAGACACGGGATCGTGGTAGACAGCCGGTTTGCAACCGGCTTCCACCTCATGAGCCGGTCGGCTTTAGCCACCGGCGGGTCAAGACACGGGATCGTGGTAGACAGCCGGTTTGCAACCGGCTTCCACCTCATGAGCCGGTCGGCTTTAGCCACCGGCTGCGTGGCCGAGGCAAGCCTCGGCGTCCGGGTGTCACAAAAACGACGGGGTCCAGGCGCACATTGAAGTGCCTGGACCCCGTTTTCTTTCTGCGATAGGTTTGCCGGGTGAGCCGGTAGCTTCCTGCCGGCTCACCCGGTGTGTGCCCCTTTACTGGCCGTTGCGAATCAACGGCAGGAAGATGCGGTTCGGCGCACCGGTGCCGGCCTGCACCGTCACCGATACCGGCCCGATCCGACTGCCGTCCCCCATGTACTCCAGCCAGTACCAGTAGGTCTGTCCGATCGTCACCGTCACGTCGGTGTACCGGGCCTGGCCGTCCTGGCCGACCGTCACAGGGGTCTCGGTGAGGAGCTCAGCGCCGAGGCCCTTGATGTTGTCCGCGCGCCAGATCCGGAAGCCCGCCGACGCGTCCCCTACCACCGTCCAGCTCAGCACCACCTGGCCGTTGTCCGTCCGGGCGGTGAACCCCTGCACCTGGACGGCCGTCGGGTAAGCGTACGGGAAGTCCAGGGTCAGGTCTTCGGTGAAGCTGACCGTCAGCGTGGTGGTCAGGCTGTTATTCGCCAGGTTCAACGTGTAAGCGTTGAACGTGGTCGGCGCGGTGGCCGTGTAGGTTCCCGGGATCAGCCTATCGGCCAGGTAGAGGCCGCCGTTCTCCGTGTAGACCGTGATGTCCACCGGCCGGCCGACGATGTCGGTGCCGGTGATGCGGATCGGCACGCCGTTCAGGCCGGGTTCGCCCGGGTCCTGGACGCCGTTGCCGTTCGCGTCGATCCAGGCCAGGTCGCCCAGGCGCACGTACAGCAGGTTGCCGAAGTTGTTGTTGTCCGACAGGCCCGACCCCTGGATGACGATCAGCGTTACAGGCAGCTCAATGGGCGTCGAGTTGACCAGGCCACCCGGCACGGTCTGTTCGACGATATAGGTCCCTGGCAACAGGTTGTCGAAGTTGTAGATGCCGAACGCATCGGTAGTCGTACAGGCGATGGGCGTCGGCGAGTCTTTGATCCCGTCGCCGTTCACGTCGGCATACAGACACACCTGCACGCCCGGAATGATGTCTTCGTTTAGGTCCCAAACCTGGTTCTGATTCCAGTCATAGTAGACATTGCCGCGGATGACACCCCTGCCGGCGTAGCCGAAGTCGGCGTCCAGGTAGTTCTGGTCAGCGGCCAGGTTCACCTCGTGCGGGTTGGTCCCGGCCGTGAAGTCCAGGGTTCCCAGGAACGGATTCTCGGCTGCGGGCACCTCCACGCAGTAGTGGCCCGGCGGCAGGTTGACGAACAGATAACGGCCGTTGCTATCGGTGGTCTGGCTGTCCACCAGGGTATCACATACCGTGATGCCGTCAGTGTACAGCTTCACCACAATGCCCGGAATCCCGACTTCGGCAGCGTCCTGCACCCCGTTGCGGTTGTCATCGTAGAACACGGTGTCGCCGATGCTGCTCTTGGGCAAGATGTAGCCGAAGTCGGCGGTCAGGTTGTAGCCGGCCGTGGGCAGCGCGACCTGGTAAGGCTGCTGCTGGTTGTTGTTGTCCTGGCCCGGCTGCGGCCCCAGCACGGTGACCGCGTAGCCGGTCAGCACGCCGAAGTCGTCCGTGACCGTGACGGTGTAGACGCCCGCAGGCAGGCCGATGAAGCTGTAGTCGCCGCTGGCGCCCGTAGTGGTCATGCCATAGTACACACCGTCCTTGTACAGCTCCACCGTGACGCCGGCCTGGCCGAAGTCGCCGTGCAGCGGGTTGAACAGGCCGTCTCCGTCTGTCTCGATCCACACCTGGTTGCCGATCACGCCTACGTCGGGCCGATCGGTGCGGTAGTAACCGAAGTCGGCCGTCAGGTTGGTCGCGCCGGCCGCCAGGCCGATGGCGTAGGGATCGGCCTGGTTGTTGTTGTCTGCGCCGGCCGTGCCCAGGGGCGACTTGGTGTAGTCGGTCAGCACCGCGTTGGTGTCGCTGACGTGCACCAGGTAGTTGCCGGACGGCACGCCGGGGAACAGGTAGTTGCCGTTGTTGGCATCCAGGACGCCCGATGTGGTCGTCGTTGCGATGATCGGCTCGCCCGGATCCCAGACCCGGTTGCCGTTGGTGTCGCGGATCAACGACACGCTGACGCCGGCCAGCGCCGTATCGCCCGCGTTGAAGCGGCCGTCGCGGTTGGCATCCAGGAACACCAGGTTGCCGATGCGGCCCAACAGGGTGTTCGAGTCGTAGCCGAAGTCGGCGTCCAGGTATTGCTGGCCCGCGACCACGGTAACGCTGTGCGGGACCGGCGTGGTTGCCGTATAGCCCGCCGGCGGATTGGTCGGCGCCACGTTGTAGGAACCGGCCGGCACCTCGATGCGGTAGTTGCCGTTGGCGTCGGTGGTGGCGCACACCGGCGTGCCGCCCGCAACCGGCGTAGCGCAGACCTGGATGCCCGGGATGCCGATTTCACCGGGCTGCTGGACGCCGTCACCGTTCTCGTCGTACCAGACCGTGTCGCCGATGATGGCCCGGCCGACGGTGGGGATCCGGACATAGCCGAAGTCCGCGTCTTTGTAGACCTCACCGGCTGCCAGGCTGATGGGTGCCGTCGGATTGGGCTGGCTTTGGTTGGCCACGATATGGGTCAGGCCGGTCAGTTTGCCGTTCAGATCGGTCACCCGCACCACATAGGTGCCGGGCGGCAGGTTCGGGAACAGGTAGCCGCCGTCCGCGTCGGTGACGGTGCTGGCGATGACGGCGCCGCCCCGCAGCAGGTCCAGCGTCACGTTGGGGATGCCCGGTTCGCCGACGTTCTGGACGCCGTCGCGGCTGGCGTCGTACCACACGAAGTCGCCGATGGCGCCCGGCCGGGTGTAGCCGAAGTCCGCGGTCATGTTGATGCCGGCCGGCGGCAACGTGATCGCGTAGGGTTGGGCCTGGTTGTTGTTGTCCTGGCCAGGGTTCGGCCCCAGCACGGTCTGGATGTAGTCGGCCAGCACGCCGAAGTTGTCGGTGACCCGGACGGTGTAGTTGCCGGCGGGCAGGCCGGTGAAGACGTAGTCGCCGCCTGCGCCGGTGGTGGTCGTGCCCACCAGGACGCCGTCGCGGTAGAGCGCCACCGTCACGCCCGCGATGCCGATGTCACCGTTCCCGGGGTTGAAGATGCCGTTGCCGTCCTCTTCGTACCACACCTGGTTGCCGATGATCCCGACGTTGTTGGTGCCAGGCAGCATGTAGCCGAAGTCCGCCGTGGTGTTGGTCCCACCGGTCGGCAGGTTGATGGCATAGGGCTGCTCCTGGCTGTTGTTGTCCTGGCCCGGGTTGGGCCCCAGCGGGCCGGGCCGGAAGTCATCCAGCACGTTCTGCGTGTCGGAGACCACTACCAGGTAGTTCCCGGCCGGCAGGCCCGCAAAGGTGTAGTTCCCGTTTTGGTCGGTGGTGGCGGTGGCGATCAGCGGCTCGCCCGGATCGCGCAGCCCGTTCCCGTTCAGGTCCCGGATCAGGTCCACGCTGACGCCCGGCAGCCGCGGCTCGCCGGGATCCAGCAAGCCGTCCTTGTCGCTGTCGTTCCAGATCGTGCCGCCGATGGTCCCCAGGTTCGGGCTGTTGTAGCCGAAGTCGGCGTCCAGGTATTGGTCGCCGGGGCTGACGGTGACCGGGCCATGGGGCACGGGCGTGGTGGCGGTGTAGCCCGCAGGCGGGTTGACCGGCGCCACGGTGTAGGTTCCGGGCTGTGCACTCCCTGCGGTCGCCGGCACGGAGATCAGATACTGGCCGCTCTCGTTGGTCACGTCGCAGATCGGTGAACCGCCCGCCAGCGGCGTCGCGCACACCTGGACGCCCGGGATGCCCGGCTCGCCCGGATCGCGCACGCCGTCGCCGTCACCGTCATACCAGACGGTATCGCCGATGATGGCTCGGCCGGGGCCGGGCTGTTGCACGTAGCCGAAGTCCGCGTCGCGATAGATCTCGCCCGAGCCCAGCGTCACCTTGTGCGGGATCGCCTGGCTCTGCGGGCCGAGGGTGTGCGTCAGGCCGGCCAGCATGCCGTTACGGTCGGTGACGTTCACGAAGTAGACGGCCGGCGGCAGCCCGGTGAAGATGTAGCCGCCGTCTGCGCCGGTGGTCGTGATGCCCACCAGGGTGTCGGTGGCCGGGTTGAAGACGCCGTCGCCGTTGTCGCGGTACAGATCCATCGTCACGTTGCCCAGGCCGGGCTCGCCCACGTCCTGGATGCCGTCGGCGTTCGCGTCGTACCAGACGTAATCGCCGATGGCGCCGGGCCGGATGTAGCCGAAGTCGGCCGTGGGGTTGTATTCGTTCAGCGCCAGGGCCACGGCATAGGGCTGGACCTGGTTGTTGTTATCCTGGCCGGGGTTGGGCCCCAGCCGCGTCACCTGGTAGCCGGCCAGCACGTCGGCCATGTCGGTGACGAACACGCTGTAGTTGCCCGCGGGCAGGCGCAGGAACGCGTAGCGGCCGCTGGCGCCGGTGGTGGTGGTAGCATAGGGCTGGCCGTCCTTGTAGAGTTCCACCGTGACGCCGGGCTGGCCGAAGTCGCCGTGCAGCGGGTTGAACAGGCCGTCCCCGTCCGTCTCGATCCACACCTGGTTGCCGATGGCGCCTTCGGGATCGCCGAAACCGCCGCCGCCGGAGGTGTAGCCGAAGTCGGCGGTCAGGTTGGTCCCGCCGGTCGGCAGGCTGATCGCGTAGGGGTCAACCTGGTTGTTGTTGTCTACGCCGGCCGCGCCCAGCCGTGACCTGGTGTAGTCGGTCAGCACCGCATTGGTGTCGCTGACATGCACCAGGTAGTTGCCGGACGGCAGGCCGGTGAACAGGTAGTTGCCGTTGTTGGCGTCCACCGTGCTGGCGGTGGTGACGGTGGCGATGATCGGCTCGCCGGGATCCCAGACCCGGTTGCCGTTGGTGTCGCGGATCAGGCTCACGCTGACGCCGGAAAAGGCCCGGTCGCCCGCATCGAACACGCCGCTGTCGTTGGCATCCAGGAACACCAGGTTGCCGATGCGGCCCAGGTTCGGGCTGTTGTAGCCGAAGTCCGCATCCAGGTATTGCTGGCCCGCAATTACGGTGACCGGATGTGGCACCGGGGTGGTGGCGGTGTAGCCCGCAGGCGGGTTGGTCGGCGCGACGTTGTAGGAACCGGCCGGCACCTCGATGCGGTAGCGGCCGTTGGCGTCGGTGGTGGCGCACACCGGCGTGCCGCCCGTAACCGGCGTGGCGCAGACCTGGATGCCGGGGATGCCGGGCTCGCCGGGCTGCTGGATGCCGTCGCCGTTGCCGTCGTACCACACGGTGTCGCCGATGATCGCCTTGCCATCCTCAGGCTCGCGCACGTAGCCGAAGTCCACGTCCTTGTTGATCTCAGCCGGGCCCAGGTTCAGCGTGTAAGGATCGGGCACGCTCTGGTTGGCCACGGTATGGGTCAGGCCGGCCAGCTTGTTGTACACATCGGTAACGTCTACGGTGTAGACGCCGGGCGGCAGGTTCGGGAACAGGTAGCCGCCGTCGGCATCGGTGACGGTGCTGGCGATGACGACGCCATCGCGGATCAGGTTCAAGGTCACGTTGGGGATGCCGGGCTCGCCCACATCCTGGATGCCGTCCCTGTTCGTGTCGTACCACACGAAGTCGCCGATGGCGCCGGGCAGCACCAGGCCGGCGTCCACGTCCCTGTTGTGCTCGCTGGGCGCCAGGGTGACACAGGCCTTGCCGGTGACCGGGTCTGCGTCGCTGTCGCGCGCGTCATCCCCGCCCTGCTTGGGCAGTGTGAACACGGTTCCCTGCGGCGCCACGAACTCGACGCAGTAGTCACCGGGGACCAGTCGCTCGAAGAGGTACTTGCCCTCCGCGTCGGTGGCCCTGGTTTCCAGCAGGTTGCCGTCCGCGTCGTACAGGTTGACCGTCACGCCTGCTACGCCCGGTTCGTCGCTGTCCTGGAGGCCGTCGCCGTTCCGGTCGTACCACACTTTGTCGCCCACGGTGGCACCCGGATACAGGCCCGCGTCGCGGGTCAGGTCGGTCTGGCCGGGGAGCAAGGTAAACTTGACGGTCCGGCCCGTAGTTGTGTCAGGGTCGCTGTCCCGCGCGGGGTCGCCGCCCTGGTTCCTCGGGCTGAAGACGTAGCCGTTCGGCCGCTGGAACTGGAGGTAGTACTCGCCGGCCGGCAGGCCGGTGAAGAGGTAGATGCCGTTGGCGTCGGTGGTGGTGGAAGCGATCCGGCTCCCGGCTCTATCGAAGAGTTCCACCTGGACATCTGGCAGGCCAACTTCGCCCGGATCCTGGATGCCGTTGGCGTTGGCGTCCAACCAGACGCGGTCGCCGATGGTGACCAGGCCGGGCCGAATGGTGGCGCACGCGTCGGCCGAGACCGGCCGCGCGATCTTGCCGCCGGTGTCCCGCGCGCCGCTGACGGTGGCCAGGTCGGCCGTGCCGTCCACGCAAACCGCGCGGTAGCCGAAGTCGGCCGTGAGGAACGCCTGGCCGTTTGCCAGGTTCACGGTGAGCGGCTGGTTGCCGGTGGTCAGGGTGACGCCGGCCGGCAGGGTCGCCGGGTCCACCCGCACGCAGTATGTGCCCGCGGGCAGCCGGTCGAACAGATAGCTGCCGTTGCCCGATGTCACCTGGGTGGTGAGCAGCGCGCCGTTGGCCGCGCATGCGTCCCGATACAGCCGGACGGTCACGCCGTTGAGGCCAGGGTCGGTGGGGTCGTTGTCCGGCAGGCCGTCGCCGTTCAGGTCGTAGAAGACGCGATCGCCGATGGAGCCGGTACCCACGAAGTAGTAACCGAAATCGGCGTCCAGGAAGGAACCGCCGCTGGGCAAGGTGACGGGCCGCGGCTCCACGCCGGCCGTCAGGCTGTAGCCGGCCGGCAGCGTGCTTTCGTCCACATCCACCAGGTAGCTGCCGCCGCTGAGGTTGTTGAAGATGTAGTAGCCGCTGGTCCCCGGCTCGGTCTGGGTGATACGAATCAGCGCGCCGCCCTGGTACAGGCGCAGGGTGACGCCGGGGATGCCGACCTCGTTCGGATCCTGGATGCCGTCCAGATTTTTATCTTCCCAGACCCGGTCGCCGATACGGCCCATGCTCTCCTGGTCTTTGTTAGGTGAGTTGTGCGACGCGGTGATGGTGAGCGTGCCGCACTGACCGCCGGTCTTGTTCTTGGGGATGGACCATTCGTAGATCAGGTTCCACACCCACACCTTGCCGGTGGTCTCGAAGTAATCGTAGGGCGGGGAGTGGCGCCGCGGGTCGCCCCAGACACCGCCGTTCCAGCCGGAGTTGTTCAGGTTCCATTGCAGCGACGTGCCTACTGCGTCCACCGGGCCGGTGCCGGGCGCTGCGCTGCCATCCTGGCCGGTCTGGCCCGAGGTCCAGGCGCCTGGCGCGCCGTCCAGATAATCCAGGATCACGCCGGTGTACTTGCCGCCGGGGTAGGTCAGGTCGAAGCCCAGGTGATCGCTCTTCAGCAGGGCGTCGAAGTTGTGGTTCTGCGTCCAGCCGTCCAGCCGCAGATAGGGGTCGTCCAGGCCTTTGTCTGCGTACACGTTGCTGTTGAACCCGCGATCCATGACGAAGGCATAGTAGCACCTGTCCGCGGCTTCGTAGCGATAGAGGTTGCCGGGCGCGATCATGTCGCTGCCCGTGCCGCTCTTGTTGACCCGCGCCAGGAAGGTGTAGTTGGGATCCAGCAGGCCGTCCACCACGGGCGTGGCATCGGGCCCGAACGCGGCCACCATAGTGGCCTGGGCGCCGGCCACTGCGGCCATTGCGCCCTGGGCGCCGGTCGCTGCAGCTAACAGCGCCGTCATGGTAGTGGGCTGGGCCGCGCGGAAGCGGAGCACCACCTCGAAGGTTTCGCCCGGCGCCAGGTTGCGGCCAAAGCTGGCCGTGAGGTCGCTCCAGTTCAGCACGCCGTCGTCCACGTTGTCGTTCGAGGGCGGGGTCGCGCCCAGGTAGTCCAACACGTCCGGGTCGTACCAGTCTTGCAGCGGCAGGACGTCAATGGTGGTGAAGCCGCTATTGTGCACCCGGATGGTGAAGGTGAACTCCTGGTTCGCATACAGGGTCTCGGGCCCGGTGTACTCCTTGGTGATCTCGACCGCGGGGAACGCGTCCACGTAGCCGAAGTCCGCGTCCAGGTACGATTGCCCCTCGGCCAGGGTGATGAGGGACGTGGGGTCGTTGAAGGTGGTGCTGACATAGCCGGACGGCACGGTCCCGTTCACCACATCCACGAAGTAGTCGCCGGGCGGCAGGTTCTGGAACAGGTAGCGGCCGTTGGCGTTGGTGGTGGTGGTGGCGACCAGGGTGTCGGTGCTCGCGTTGAAGACGCCGTCGCCGTTGTCCTGGTACAGCCGCAACTGCACGTTGGCGATGCCGGGTTCGCCCGGATCCTGCACGCCGTCGTAATTGGTATCGTACCACACGAAATCGCCGATCTCGCCGGGGCAGATGCCAGGCTCGGCGTACACCGTGTTGGAGCCGGTCTTGCTGGGCGAGGCGTGGATGTAGGGCACTTCCAGCGAGCCGAAGCCGGCCGCGCCGAACGCGGCGATGTCAATCTTCACCTCGTAGATGACGTCGAAGATCCAGTCCGGGTAGGTGCCGTTGGGGCTGTAGGTGTTATCGGTTGCAGGCGAATCCACCAGCAGGTTGGTCCCCAGGGCCGAGCAGTTGCCGCCGGTGCAGTAGCCGAGCTGGTTCAGGCTGTAGGCCAGCGAGGTGCCCCAGGCCTGGATGTGCGCCGCGTTGCCCACGTTCATCTTGCCGTCGCCGCCGCTGACCCCCAGGCTGTCGTACCCGGAAGGGGTCCCGCTTTTAGCCGTCAGATAGTCCAGTTTGAAGTCCAGGACCAGGCTGCCGTTCCCGTTGTAGCCGTAGAACTGCGCGTGGTCCGACCCGACCAGGTCGCCGAACTTGTGGTCGCCGGGCCAGCCGATGGCGTTGGCCCCGTAGGTGTTGTCCACGAAGTCCTTATCAATGGCCAGCACCATGTAGACCGCGTCGCCAGACGGCTGGTAGAAGGTGGCCAGCTTGCCGAACAGCTTGCCGCCCGACACGTAACAGACCTGTTCCGCATAGGGCGAGTGACGGTAAGTATCATCGTACTGGCCGTCAATCACCGGCGGCTGGTTCACGAAGACGCGGGTGACGTCGGTGGCGGATCCGTAGGTGCCGGGATCGTTGGCCAGCGCTGCCTTGACGACGGTCTGATCCACGTTGCCTGCGAGCGCAGTGGACGGAACCTGCACTTCGGCCACCAGCATGTAGCTCTGGCCGGCGTTCAGACAGACCGGGTTGGACACCGGCGGCTCGTTGGGGTTGCTGGTCTCGTGCACGCCGTTGCCGTTCAGGTCTTGCCACAGCAACACGTTCCAGCCCAGGCTGGAGGTCGCCGTGATATTGACGCAGATGGGCGCGTCACCGTTGTTGGTCACCGTGTGGCCGTAGAAGAGCACGGTGCCGGCCGTGGCGTACTGGTCGTAATTGGGTGTCACGGTGATCAGCCTGCCGACGCGCGTGGTGTTGGTCGCTGTGGCCGTCGCTCCGCCCGTTTGAGCGGTCGCCGTAACTGTGGTCACGTCCACCGAGCCGGGGGCCGCCAGGGCCGGCACATCCACCTGCACCAGGATCGGGTAATCGGCGTTGGGCCCGATGACCGGGGTGGCGCTGATAATGGTGTCTTCGGGGTCTTTGACGCCGTTGCCGTTGACGTCCCGGTAGATGCGTACCGGCCAGCCCAGGCTGGAGGCCGCGCTCAGGTTGACGGCGGTGGTCAGGTTGCCCACCCGCACCACGTGCGCGTAGGTGCGGGTGCTGCCGGCCACCGCGTCCGAGCTGTTGTTGGGCGTGAGGGTCAGGCCCGCGGTGTAACACACTTCCAGCTTCGGCCGCTGGCCCGCGGTGCCGTCGTCGCTGCTCTTGAATTTTTTCTCGGTCTTGGGGTTGGTAGCTGCGGCCTCGAGGATCAGCCCGAAGTTGGCCGCCGGGTTGCTCTTCCAGGCCTGGGCCATGCTGGTCACGTCCCAGGAGCGCCACACGTTTTTGGTGTTATCCACCACCGTGCTGCTGACCACCGGGCCGTAATCGCCGCCCGGCGTGGCCCAAAGCAGGTTGGCCTTCTTGTCGCGCGCTTTCCACGTGACCTCGGCCTCGTTCCACGAGGCGGTCACCTGGCGCGCGTTGATGGTGACCGGGCCGCCGGTGGCGTCCTTCACGAACAGCGACAGCGTGGCGCTGCTGATGACGGCGTCGGAGGGCAGGCCGGTGAGGTCGAACTGCAGCAGCGATCGGTTGAGTTTCCCGCTCTCGCTCTTAACGCGCAGTTCCGGGTCGCTGCCCCGTCGCTCGTCCTGTTTGTCCTGCTTGATATAGGCGTCTTTGCCGGTTCCCCCGGAGGGCTGGTAGGTGACACAGGTCAGGCCGGCCTGGGGCGCCAGGGTTTCCGCTCCGGCACGGAACTCGTTTGAACCGGCCGCCGGCACGGCCCCGAGCGTGGTCGCCAGGAAGACGGCCATCACCACCAGGCCCACCAGCCTGGTAAGGCCCGATTTGGAAGAATTGTTGTACATTGCTCCTCCTGATCCTCTTCGCTTGCTCTTATCTTCTAATTTCATCATCTGAATATTACAATTCAGATGACGACATCCCAGTGTAAAAGATACGTTATCGGCCTGCTGGCAGCGTGTGTTCTTCCCTGCCGGCCCGGCCACGAACCAGATTTCTCGAAGAAACCCGGTTCGTGGCCGTTGTGGCCAGGCCGGCCCCTGGCCCGTGCGCCTACGGCAACTGCATCACCTCAATGGCGGAGACCATCGGCGCGTACACGGCGCCGCTGCCAAACATAAAAGTAATGTTCAATACCCCGTCGGTGACCGTCGTGGTGTAGGTGCGATCCAGGGCCGTGTACCTGCCCACCAGCGACCAGACGTCCAGCGGGTTCTCCACCGTCACCCCCTCGATCTGGATGATCATGGGCCGTTGGCCCGCTTTGTAGGCGGCGAACTCCGCGAACTTCAAGGTGACCTGGTACGTGCCGTTGGGCACGGTGAAGCGGTAATCGACGTCCAGCTCGCGCAGCTTCTGGTAGAGCGGATCGTCGTCGGTGCCGCTCACCGGATCGGTGTAGGTGCTTGCGCTGCCGCCCGTGTAACCCCACGAGCCGGTGGTGAAGGCCTGGTCTTTGGTCCACACCCGGCCCTGGGTGTCGGTGTAGCTGTTGGTTGTATCGCCCACCTGGACGCGGCGGAGGTAGAGCTGCCCCTGAGGGGTGGGCGTGAAGGTGGCCGTGGGCCCGGCCGGCGTAGGCGTGCGCGTCGGGGTCGCCGTCGCCGTCGGGGTCGCTGTCGCCGTCGGGGTCGCCGTCGGCGTGAAGGTGGCGGGCGGCGCAGCTACTGCAATCGCGATGGCCGAGACGATGGGGTTGTATTTGCTGTTGCCGCCGTTGCGCGCGAACACGATATTCAGCACGCCGTCGTTGACCGTGACGGTGTATGTGCGGTCCAGCGCCTTGGCCTTGCCGCCGGCCGCCGCAAAGACGTCCAGCGCGAACTCGACGTCGGTCCCCTCCATGGTGATCCGCATGACGCGCTGGTTGATGGAGGTGACGGTGAACTCGGCGAACTTGAGGGTGACGTGATACGTGCCGTTGGGCACGGTGAAGGCGTAGTTGAAGCTCCCCTCGCGGTACTTCTGGTACAGCGCCGGATCGGACGTGCCGCTCACTGCCGAGTTGGACGATTTGGCGCTGCCGCCGGAGTAACCCCAGGAGCCGGCCACAAACGCCTGGTCCGCAGCCCAGGTATTGCCCTGGGTATCGGTGTAGACCGCGCCGCCCGCGTTGACGCGCTGGCCGGTGTACGGGGTGGGGGTAGGCGTAATGGTGGGCGTGGGCGTGATGGTGGGGGTCGGCGCCGGGCCGGTCATGACGACGCTGATCCCCGAGACCACCGGGTTGTACTTGCTGTTGCCGCCGTTGCGCGCGAACACGATGTTCAGCACGCCGTCGGTGACGACGACCGTGTAGGTGCGATCCAGGGCGGCCGCTTTGCCGACCAGCTTGTAGATGTCCAGAGTGGTCTCGACGTCAATCCCCTCCATGGTGATTTTCATCACGCGGGTGTTGGCCGCATTGGCGGTAAACTCGGCGAATTTCAGCGTGACCTGGTATGTGGCGTTGGGCACGGTGAAGGCGTAATTGAAGCTGCCCTCGCGGTATTTCTGGTACAGCGCCGGGTCGGACGTGCCGCTGACCGCGGTGGTCACAGATTTGGCCGAGCCGCCGGAATAGCCCCAGGAGCCCGTGGCGAATGCCTTATCTGCAGCCCAGGTGTTGCCCTGGGTGTCGGTATAGGACGCACCGCCGGCGTTGACGCGCTGGATGTAGCTCGGCACGAACTCGGTGGGCGTGGGCGTGACCGTGTTGGTGGCGGTCGCGGTGGGTGTCCGCGTGGCGGTCGGGCTGGGCGTGTTGGTGGCGGTCGCGGTGGGCGTGCGCGTGGCCGTGGCCGTGGGCGTGCTGGTAAACTGCGGCGTGTGGGTCGGCGTGTTGGTGAGCACCGGCGTGTTGGTGCGCGTGGCCGTCGCGGTCGCAGTTGCGGTCGCCGTAGGTGTTGGCGTGCGCGTGGCCGTAGCCGTAGGCGTGGGCGTGTGCGTGACCGTGGCGGTCGCGGTGGGGGTGCGCGTGGCCGTCCGGGTAGGGGTAGGCGTGTTGGTACTGACCGGTGTTGCGGTCGGCGTGGGCGTATACGCGATCCAGCTCTGGCTGGCCTGCAGCGCTGCGCCGGCGTCAACGCGGCCGTAGCCGTAGTACACATCATAACCGGGATCACCGAAGTCAACGGCGGTGCCGGTGATCAGCGCGCGCAGGTCGGCCACCGAAAGGTCCGGCCGGTTGGAAAGCAACAATGCCGCGATCCCAGACACATGGGGCGCGGCCATGGAGGTGCCGCTCATGAACTGGTAGCCGTTGGGGTTGGCCGAGGTCCAGTAAGTGCTCCACACCGTGACACCGGGCGCAGAAACGTCCACCCAGGTCCCGTAGGAGGACAACGTCCACCACCGATTGTAATTATCAGTGGCCGAGACGGCCAGGGTTTCGGGGTAATAGGCCGGAAACATAATCCAGTCGTTGCCGTTATTGCCGGCTGCCGCGACCATGAAAACGCCGTTGGCGGCGGCGTATTGCACTGCCTCGATCAGGGCCCCGGACTGGGTGACACCGCCCAAGGATAGATTGATGACCCGCGCGCCGTGGTCTACCGCATAGACGATGCCGCTGGCGATCCAGCTCCAATAGCCGGCATTCATGTTGTCCAACACTTTGATCGGCAGGATCTTGACGTTGGGCGCGATGCCCACCATGCCCTGGCCGTCAATGGCCGCGGCCACGATCCCCGCGACGTGGGTGCCGTGACCGTGATCGTCGCTGGGATCGGTGTCGTTGTTGACGAAGTCACAGATGTCAACGCACGGCACGATGCGGCCCGCAAACTCGGGATGACTCAGGGAGAGGCCGGAGTCTACCACCGCCACAATGACGCTGGGCGAGCCGATGGTGATGTCCCACGCGGCCGGCGCGTTGATTATCTGTGGCGCATAGACCTTCGAGGGGTTGTTGTAGTCCGGGTCGCTGGGCGTCAGCGCGCCGTAGGCGATGCCGTCCCGTTCCGCGTACTTTACCTGGGGCAGGCGGCTTAGGGTTGCGACTATCGCGTCGGCGCGTCCGGGCAGTGTGCGCGTGGCGTACAGGTTGAAGTGCGGAATGCGGCGTTCGACCTGCAACCCGTAGGCCGCCAGGATCGCCTGCGCGTCCGCTTCCGTCACGTCTGGCCGGAAACGAACGACGACCATGTCGGGCGCATAAACGTCCGTATCTGGAATCGAGGCTTTAGCCGGTTCGGTTGCCCGTTGCGCAGGTTGGGCGACCGGCCGATCCCACGGGGAGGCTTCGCGCTGCCTCGATCCCCCTGCGTTGGGCGGCGCCGCAGCAAAATCCAGGGTCGCGTCGCCCTGGGCGTCGGCGCCGATCAGCGCCAGGGGGTTCCAGAACTCCCCTGCCCCGCCCGGCAGTTGCACGTGCACCACGCGCGGGCCGGGTTTGATGTTGTGAACAGCATAGTTCCCCTGGTCATCGGTGAATGCCTGGCCCAGGAGGCTTTCGCCGGGGTCCACCAGCCCGTTGGCGTTGGCATCGTCATACACCGTTACCAGGGCGTTGGGGATAGGCGCTTCGTCCAACCCGTGGTAGCCGTCACCGTTGGTATCCCGATATACCGTCCCGCCGACCGTTCGGGGGACGGCAGCGCCGAAGTTGATGCCGGTCACGGGGACATCGGCGACGGTTACATCTTGCGGGTTTGTCGTGGTGCCCACGAAGCCGTTGGGGATCGTCGCAGCGATGCGATAGGTCCCCGCGCTCAGGCCGGCGAACTGGAAGGCGCCGTTTGCGTCGGTGGTGGTGACGACATCATAGGCTGCACCGCCGGTAGCCAGGTCTATCGCCCTGACATTCACGCCCGGCAACCCCAGTTCGTCGGGGTTTCGCAGGCCGTCGCCGTTCACATCACGATAGACCACGCCGGCGATGGTCGCACCGCTCATGGTCAGGCCGAAATTCTCTGTAAACATGTTGCCGCCCGCTTCATTGCTGAAGAGCGCCAGCGGGTGGCGTTGGGCATCGGCTCCGCCCGGCGCCTGGATGCTCAGCACCCGGTCTCCCGGTTTCAGCCCATAGATCGCAAAGTTGCCTTGAAAATCGCTGAATGTGTACGCCAGGCGCGGTTCACCCGGGTCGAGCCGGCCGTTGGCGTTAGGATCGTCGTACACTTCGACCAGGGCATCTGCGATGGGCGGTTCGTCCAGGCCTTGCGTGCCGTCGTTATTCAGATCGGTGAAGACCGTGCCGGCCAACGTGATGGGCAGCGCGTTGCCGAAGTTAATTGCGGTAACGATCACCGACTTCACCACCACTTGTTGGCTGGTGGGGGTGGTGCTGACGAAATCGGTCGGTTGATTAACGCTCACGACATAGGTGTTCTCGCTCAGGCCGGCAAAGCTATAGGAGCCATCCGCAGCCGTCTGCGTGGCGGCGCTGTAGATCTGGCCGTTGGTGTCCCGGTCGCGCAGCCTCACTTCCATGCCGGCCAGGCCGCTCTCCCCCTCGTCCTGAACGCCGTTCCCGTTCCTGTCGAAGAAGACCACGCCCGAGACACCGCCGCGTGCCGCGTCCGGTGCCTCCAGGGCGGGCGTCGGCCTTGTTGCGCCCGGCTCGCTTTGGAGCAGCGCCCTTGTCTGGATGGCCGGCAGGCTGAGGGCAAAGGCCACCAGGATGATTGCCAGGATGGTGATGATGAAGCCACGAGCTCTCGGTGTCATATGTCAAATGCTCCTTCCGGTGTGTCATCGCTTTCACGTGTCAGGCACTTGCGAAGTGCCTGGCACGTGGCGTTTTCGTTACTTCACCGCGATGGCCGAGACCACCGGGTTGTATCTGCTGTTGCCGCCGTTGCGGGCGAAGACGATGTTGAGCACGCCGTCGTTGACCACTACGGTGTAGGTACGGTCCAGCGCTGTGGCCTTGCCGGCCAGCGCGAAGATGTCCAGCGCGGTTTCGACGTCGGTGCCCTCCATGGTGATGCGCATAACCCGCTCATTGGCCTTGGTCACGGTGAACTCGGCGAACTTGAGGGTCACGTTGTACGTGCCGTTGGGCACGGTGAACGCGTAGTCGAAACTGCCCTCGCGGTACTTCTGGTACAGCGCCGGATCGGACGTGCCGCTCACCGCCGATTTGGACGACTTGGCGCTGCCGCCGGAGTAGCCCCAGGAACCGGTTGCGAACGCCTTGTCCGCGGCCCAGACCGCACCCTGGGTGTCGGTGTAGGTGGCCCCGCCTGCGTTAACCCGCTGGCCACTATAGGGCAGCGGCGTTGGCGTGACGGTCGGCGTCGCAGTTGCGGTGGGCGTGCGCGTCGGCGTCGGCGACGGGGTCGGCGTCAGGGTCGGCCCGCCGGGCGTGATGGTGGCCGTGGGGGTGGCGGTGGGCGGCGGCGGCGGCCCGGCCGCGATCACCGCGATGGCCGAGACCACCGGGTTGTATTTGCTGTTGCCGCCGTTGCGGGCGAAGACGATGTTGAGCACGCCGTCGTTGACCGCCACGGTGTAGGTGCGGTCCAGCGCTGTGGCCTTGCCGGCCAGCGCAAAGATGTCCAGCGCGGTCTCGACGTCGGTGCCCTCCATGGTGATGCGCATGACCCGCTCATTGGCCTTGGTCACGGTGAACTCGGCGAACTTGAGGGTCACGTTGTACGTGCCGTTGGGCACGGTGAACGCGTAGTCGAAACTGCCCTCGCGGTACTTCTGGTACAGCGCCGGATCGGACGTGCCGCTCACCGCCGATTTGGACGACTTGGCGCTGCCGCCGGAGTAGCCCCAGGAACCGGTTGCGAACGCCTTGTCCGCGGCCCAGACCGCACCCTGGGTGTCGGTGTAGGTGGCCCCGCCTGCGTTGACCCGCTGCGCATAGGGCATCGGGGTTGGCGTGGGGGTGGGCGTCATGGTCTGCGTAGGTGTTGGGGTTGGTGTGGGCGTGGCGGTGACCAGGGTCCAGCCCCCTGCAGCCGCAATAGCTGCTGCTGCGTTGATCCGGCCGTAGCCGAAATACGGGTCCCAGCCGGGAGCCCCCAGGTCCACGGCTGTAGACTGGATCAACGCGCGCAGGTCGGCGGGCCGCAGGTCGGGCCGCGCCGACAACAACAGCGCGGCCAGCCCCGATACATGCGGGGTTGCCATAGAAGTGCCGCTGAGCATCTTGTAGGTGTTAGGATCGGCCGAGGTCCAGTAGGTGCTCCAAATGTCCTGGCCGGGCGCGGCGATATCCACGAAATCCTCGAAGTTGGAGAGCACGTACCGCTCATCCGCGCTGTTGGTGGCCGCCACGGCGAATGTCTCTTCGTAAGCGGCGGGATAGAAGATGATGCCGCCCCCTGCATTGCCCGCAGCCGCCACGATGAACACATTCCGACTGGCGGCGTAACGTACCGCATCCAGCAAGGCCTGCGATTCCCTGGAGAAGACCAGGCTGAGGTTGGCGACCTGTACGCCCTGGTTGGCCGCATAGATCAGACCGTTGGCCACGTCGGTCACATTGCCGACGTTGAAAGCGTCCAGCACCTTCACCGGCAAGATCTTAACACCCGGCGCGATGCCGGCAATCCCCTCGTTGTTGTTCAACGCCGCGGCCAGGATGCCGCTGACGTGGGTGCCGTGCCCCTGGTCGTCCGCGGGATCGGCGTCGTTGTTCACGAAGTCGTAGCCGGGCAAGATGCGCCCCGCAAACTCCGGGTGCGTCATGGAGATGCCGGAGTCCAGCACTGCGATCGTCACGCTGGCGCTGCCGGTCGTGGTGTCCCAGGCGGTCTCTGCGCCGATGATCTGCGGCCCGTACTGCTGGGTGGCGTACATAGGGTCGTTGGGGATCAGCGCGCCTTCCACCAGATAGTTGTGCTCCGCGTAGTACACTTCCGGCAAGCTATTGAGGGCCGCAACACGCGCGTCCCCCGTGCCGGCCGGCGCGGTGCACAGATAGGTGTCAATCTCTGCCAGCCGCTGCTTGATTTGCAGGTCATGTGCGGCCAGGATGCGATCTACCGTGGCCTGGGGGGTGCCCGGGACGAAGCGGACGATTACCTCATCGGGGACGCGCGGATGCCTGGTGTGCCCGAAATCGTTGCCTTCTGCGATCTGGCCGTTACCGTCGAAGGTGATGGCCAGGTTGGCGGGGGTCGTTAGTTTCTCCCCGCGCGGGAGGGTTTTCGCCTTTATCTTGACCACGAAAGCCCCTGCGCCGCCGACGGTGAAGCGATAGCGGCCGTCCGTGCCTGTCGCCGTCTCCTGTAACAGTTCATCCTTCTTCTTGTCGCCGATCCCGTCGCCGTTGCGGTCGCGGTAGAGCTGTACGGTGACGTTGGGCGTGCCGGTTTCGTTATCCTGAAACACGCCGTCGGCGTTGGCGTCGGCGAACACCGTGCCGATGATGAGGTTGACCTCGCCCGTGGGGCAGGCGAGGCCCCGGTATCCCCGGCCGTTGTCCAGGGGCCGGGGATCGGACGCCTGGCCCGACGCCAGCGCGATCTCATAAAGCGCGCTGCGCTCGCCGCCGCTGGTCCCAAACAGGCGCCCCCCCAGGGCGAAGCTGAGGCCCTGAATGTCTGCGCCGGTCGGGCCGATCACAGTAAGCGCCCCGGATGTCCGGTCAATGCGCGCCAGATGTCCCGCGCCCGAGCTGTTGGTGGCAATGCCATACAGTGTGCCGTCGGCCGGATCGAACGCGATGTCTGCGATGTCCTCCAGGGTATCAACCACCTGGATCGGCAGGTAATCGCGGCCGTTGAAAGCGCCCTTGACCGCGGCGCCGGTGGCCGGGTCCACCTGGATCAGCAGGTCGGGGCCGGCTTTGCGCGCAACGGCGTAGAGCGCGCCGGTGGCCGGGTCAAAGGCCAGCCCCTGCACGTCGGTGAAGCTCTGTTTACCGGTTGCGCCGTTGCCGCTGCCCAGGGCTTTAGGCCTGAGCGCAAAGAGGCCGGACGAGAGGTCCAACGTCCCCAGGCGGTCGCCGTCTACCGCATAGAGCTGACCCGTGTCCGGCCGGTAGGCCAACGAAGCGATGTCAAACGTCCCGGTCCCAGGGCCGATGTTCGTCTCGTTGGACGCAGGATCGAAATAGTCCGCCCTGATCACGGTCAACAGGTCATCCCCGCCATATGCGCCGCCGTAGTTGGCCACCCCGTAACACACCGTGTCGGTGGTCGGCCGCGCATAGCCCGGCATTGCCGGCCAGATTATCAGGGCGAGCACCATGAGGATGAGGCCTGATGTGAAACGCTGCACGAGTTTACTCCATGTCAAGTAAATCAAATATGTTTATGGGCTTTGTGATATGCAAAGTCTTGAGTCAACAGGCATTCTAGCACGTCTGGCTGCAAGATGCAAGACGGCATTCAACGAATAATCTAGCAGAAAATTTGCATAGCCACCATCATAATCAATGTCGCGCACGAACATTGCGAACCGTATTACATTCCAATTTTCGGCATATCCTTTCTGGCTGTTTTGCGTCTAATATAGGTAGATCAAAGTCCTCTCGAACAAACCAGGTTTCTTCAAGAAACCTGGTTTGTTCGAGAGGGGGCTTGTTCAGGAGGGGGTCGTCCGATTAATGGGGATCGTAATGTCTACGCAGGTAAAATATTGAACTTGCATATCCTTGATCTACCGAGCCCGTGGTTATTTATAGAAGGGGGATCACTATGAAGAGTCCGACTACTTCCTGGTCGCGCGCAAACCGGCGCGTACATCGCTATCAGCGCCGCATGGCCTGGAGCGGCATCGTCACCATCCTGGCGTTGCTGCTCAGCATGTTCCCGCAGGTGGCGGGGTTGCCGGTCCCGGCGGCCGAAGCCCACAACTTGCAGACCCGCATGGTCTACATGTTCTTCGACCCGGACACGCAGGCGTGTTTGGACGCCCGCATCGCCGGCACGCCACTCCCCGCAGGCTGCGCGCCGTTGCCCACCGGCTGGGCGCCGGGCGACCCGCTGCTGCAACCCGGGGATGAGGTCGGCGTGATCATCAAGGTGGTGCCGCGCGATGGCACCACCACCGGCGTGGGCGGGCACATTGACTTCTACATCCCCAACGGCGTCCAGGTGACGGATGTCGGCTATGTGGTGCCCAATGGCGCGGGCGGCTACGACAAGGTTGCCATGAAGGGCCAGTCCCCCATCGCCATCGGTGCAGGGCCTGTCGGCCCCAAGACGACGGCGCAGCTCATCGGCCTCACCGATATCTACACCAGCACGGCCAGCGGCCTGTCTTCCACCGCGGTGAACCCGGCCACCGGCCTGCACCTGGGCACCATCGCCGGGGTGTACGGCGACACCGGGATCTTTTTTTCCACCGATCCCGATACGGTCTACGGGAGCTGGCAGACCTACAACGGCGCTTCGACTGCCAACGGCTGCGGCTCGCTGGCCTTCAACCCCACGGCGCTGGGCCCGACGCTGGTCAACAACAGCGGCGACACCGTGGTGCCCTGCAACAAGTGGGACGCCGAGCAGCTCCTGGCCTGGGGCGTCAAGGGCGGCACTTTCGGCCAGTCGGCGCCCATCGTGGACTACGGCGACGGCCGCGGCAATGCGCCGTGGGGCTTTGCCTCCGGCGTGGCCGGCCCGCAGAGCGGCTACGCCTGGCACTTCGACTGGGACCAGTGGCAGGCCAGCGGCAAAACGGCCGCCGACATGCGCGCCGCCATGGCCAACACCAAGATCGGCCCCTGGCAGCGCATCCAGTATCCGGGCAGCCGCGTCTCCTACGACCAGCCGGGCCTGATCAGCTCGGTGCTGGGCTATGCCAGCAAAGACGCGGGCAACCTCGGCGTTCCCGTCAGCACTTTGCCGACAACTGTCTCCCAGACCGACACCACCAGCCCCAAGGCGATCCGGTGGGCCGTGGGGCAGCTCACCGCCTACCGGCCCGAGTATGCCTGGGTCAAGGTCAAGGTGACGGACGCCACGGCCGGGATCACCAACCCATCAGGGTGTCCCGACCTGCGGGGCGACACCTTCGGCGGCGACGCCGGCGGCACCGACAACGGCAAGGACCACCTCTGGCGCTACTACGAACCCACCGAAGTCAAGATGGGTTTGTGCGCGGCCGTGGGCAAGCCGGCCACCAAGGAGTTTGTCCAGAGCGGCACGTTCTTTCAGTATCCCATCAAGATCTACAACTTGCAGGACTTCCCGCTGACCAATGTGGTGGTGAAGGACACCCTGGGCAGCGGGCTGAGCTTCGTGAGCGCCGTGCCGGCGCAGAACAGCGGCCCCAACCCGCTGGTGTGGAACGTGGGCACGCTGCTGCCCGGCCAGAAGTTCGAGGCGACCGTCACCGTCAAGGCCACCTCCACCGGCTATCTGGACAACTGCGTGGTGCTGCAGTCGGATCAGCTTACCGAGAGCTCGTGTGATACCACCATTTCGGGGCTCTACCCCTACCTGGTGCCCAGCAAGAGTGCTCGCTCGAGCAGCGTCGCCCCGGGCGGCACGGTGATCTATGACGTGCTGGTCAAGAACATCGGCACCGGCCCCACCGGCAACCCGGTGACGATCCGCGAGTTCCTGCCGGCCGGCTTCACCTACGACGCCAGCTACACCCCGGTGGTCACCGTGAACGGCGCGCTGGTGACCGCCACGGTGAACGCGACCAACCCCAACGAGCCGATCTTCACCGTGCCGGCGGCCATCCAGGGCGGCAAACAGCTCACCATCGCGTTCCGCGCCGTTGTTTCCCCTGCGGCCGAGCCGGGCCTCTACTGCAACAGCTATTCGGTGACGCAGAACGGCGTGCCCATCACCACCGGCTCTGAGGCCTGCGTCAGTGTGGCCGGCGGCAAGATCGGCGACACGATCTGGCGCGATTGGGACGGCAATGGCGTGCAGGATCCGGGCGAGGAGGGCATCGCCGGCGTGACGGTGAAGCTCTATGCCAGCGATGGCACAACCCTGCTGGCGACCACCACCACCGACGCGGACGGCCACTACTACTTCCCCGGCCTCACTGCGGGCACTTATGTGGTCGAGGTGAACAACGGCGCGGCACTGCCCGGCACTGTCCAGACCGGCGACCCGGATGCCACCCTCGACAACAAACATACGGTCAACCTGGCCACCGACCAGCAATATCTGACCGCCGACTTCGGCTACAAGCCGACGGGAAGCGGCTCCATCGGCGACAAGGTCTTCGAGGACATCGGCAACGACGGCAGCTTCGACGCCGGCGCCGATTTCGGCATCCCCAACGTGACCGTGTGGCTTTACGAGGATAGCAACAACAACGGTGTCATTGACGCCGGCGACGCGTTGGTAGCGACAACGCAGAGCGACTCCAACGGCGACTATCTTTTCTCCAACCTGGCGACCGGCTTCAACTACCTTGTCAAGGTGGATAAGACCGACGCCGATATCCAGACTTACTTCGACACAAAGTACGGCTCCGGCACACCCTACCAGCTCAGCACGCCGGAGATGACCTCTTCGCCAAACCTGACCGGCGCCGACCTGGATAACGACTTCGGCTTCTGGCGCGTCCTGCCCGGCTCCATCGGCGACCAGGTGTTCATTGACAACAACGGGAACGGCGTCTACGATGCGGGCGACACGCCGCTGGCGGGCATTACGGTCACGCTCCTGCGTGATGGCCAGCCGTTCGCGACGACCGTCTCCGGCCCGGACGGCACGTATCTGTTTGACAACCTGGGGCCGGGGAATTACACGGTCATCGTGGATACGGCCGACCCGGACCTGCCCGCCGGCCTCTTTGCCACCGTCACGCAATATGAGAAGAGCCTGGCTGCGGGCGAGAACCACCTGACGGCCGACTTCCCCTTCGTGAGCGGGTTGACCAAGACGGCGAACAAGACTTATGCCATGACGGGGGAGACGGTGCAGTTCAGCATCAAGCCGTTCTACCCTGGCACCGCGTTGCTGGAGAACGTGCGGGTCTTCGATCCGCTTCCGACAGGTACAACCTATGTAGGGGGCAGCGCCAACGCGGGCGGGACCTTCGGCCCGTACTCGCCGCTGCCGGCTGTGCCCGGCCAGGACACTGACGGCGGACCTTCCGGGGGCGTTACGCTCGACACAGCCATATCGGTCAACACGAGTTTCGTCAACACCGGCGGCTCGGTCAACGTGACACTGAACGTCAAGCAGAACAGCGGTTCCACCGTTAACAACGTCTCCCCCACCGATCTTGTCATCGAAGGCGGCTCAGCGTCCTGTACAGGCCCGACCCCCTCCAGTGCCAACGTGCCGAGCGGAGCGGTGGGTTCCAACTTCGTCTGGGCATGCACTCTGACCAGCGCGGGCGAGTACGTTTTTGTTGCGGCGGCCGAGAACGACACAGGGAGCTACATCTGGCCCGAGGCCAGCTCGGCCAGCGTGCTGTCTGCGCCGACCGGTGGGCCCAACGTGGTGACCTGGAACCTGGGGAGCAACGCCCCCGGCGTGCCCGGCGAGACCCTCACCAGCGGTTACACGGCGGGCATCTACGCGTTCCGCGGGGCCAACACCAAGGAGTTCTCCAAGTACAGCATCACCAGCAACGCCTGGGCATCGCGCGCTCAGCCGACCAACGGCATCGAGAAGGGCGGCAGCCTGACCACCGACGGCGCAGGCACGATCTACGCCCTCGAGGGTAACTCGAAGATTTTCTATAAATACAACATTGCAACGAACACCTGGTCCACGCTGCCGGCCACTTCGGACAACGTCAACGAGGGCGGCGCAGTGCAGTACCTTAAGGTGGGCAGCACCGAGTACGTCTTCGCGCTGTTGGGCGGCAGCAACCGATTCCGCCGCTATACCGTCGGAGGCAGTTGGGCCAACGCGGTCAACACGCCGGCCAATGTCAAGAAGGGCGGCGCGCTGACCACAGACGGCACTTACATCTACGCGTTGCGCGGCGACCGGCAGAAGAGCTTCTGGCGCTGTAACGCGACCGTTGATGGTGCGGCAGGTTCTTGCTTCGGTACCGGCGGCTCCTGGACCGCGCTGGCCGACGCCCCTGCCAACGTCGGCTGGGGCGGCGCGTTGACGCGCATCGGCAACTACATTTACGCGTTCCGCGGCGACGGCAAGCCGGACTTCTGGCGATACGATATCACGGCCAACTCCTGGAGCGTCATGGCTAAAGCCCCCGGTAACGTTGGGGATGGCGGCGCGCTGACCACCGACGGGACGTATGTCTACGCCCTCCAGGGCAAGACCAAGGCCTTCTGGCGCTACAACCCGGCCACCAACACCTGGACGACCCTGGCCTCGACCAACTTCCTGGGCAACGTGGGGCAGGGCGGCGCGCTGGTCTACGAGCCCGGCTCCACCCCGGTCGGCCGCTTCACGGCCATGTCGGCCACTCCCAGCCTGGTCTCCACCGGCAACCAGATCACGGTCCGGCTGCGGCTGGAGTCCAGCACAGCTGTTAACAACGTGACTGCGGGCACGCTGACGGTCATCCCGTCCGGCGGCGCGTCGTGCAGCGCGATCACCGGCCCGACCCTGTTGAGCGCGGACGATGACATTGCAGATATCAACGACCCGGTGCTCTACCAGTGGATCTGCACCGTCACAGCGGGGGCCAATCCCGGCAGCCTGACCTTCAGCGCGGGCGGCACGGGCGATGGGCCCACGACCTTCCCCACGGCCCAGTCCAGGAGCGTGCTGGTCAGCCCGGTGCTTACCTTCCAGGTCACCGTCAACGCGGGCGCGCCGGTCGTGATCGAGAACGCGGCCGTGATGGCCGAGACCGGCGGCGGCTTCGGCTCCATCTCCAGCAATACCACCGGCACCGCCACGACCGCCAGCATCGGCGACTACGTGTGGAACGATGCGGACGCGGACGGCATCCAGGACGGGAACGAGCTTGGCCTGGCCGGGGTCAAGGTCTACGTGGACAGCAACGGGAACGGCCAGTGGGATGCAGGTGAGCCGTATGACATCACCGACGCGGTCGGCCTCTACCGTATCTACGGCCTGGGGGTCGGGACCTACACCGTGCGCACCGACCCGTCCACCTATCCGGCCGGCTACTTCCCCACCACTGCTTCCTCCCTGAGCGTGACGCTGACGGCTGGGCAGCAGTACAACGACGCGGACTTCGGATTGGCGACCGGGACCGGGGTGATCGGCGACACCGTCTGGCTGGACGCGAACAACAACGGCAGCCTGGACGGCGCAGAACAAGGACTGCCCGGTATCATCGTCAAGCTCTACCGGGACCTGACCGGCAACGGCCTGACCCCAGACGACCCCCTGCTGGCGACCGACACCACCGACGCCGATGGTAATTACCTGTTCGAAGGCCTGCCGGCCGGCAACTACCTGGTCGTCGTAGATGAAGCCAACAGCAACGTCACTTCACCTTATGACGGGAACAGCTATACCCTGGCCGCGGCCATGGATCCGGTCTTCGGCACCAACCTGGCCAGCGTCTCCCTATCGGCCGGCCAGTCGCACCTGACCGCCGACTTCCCGTACAACTGGGCCGGCTCCATCGGCGATTTCGTCTGGTGGGACGACAACACCAACGGCCTGCAGGATGAAAGCCCCCTGGTGGGCATCCCCAACGCCGCCGTGCTGCTCTACTTCGACGCCAACAACAACGGCATCCTGGATCCGGCCGAGGGGGACTACCAGGTCGGCTTCGCCATGACCGATGCGAGCGGCAACTACCTGTTCGACAACCTGCCGCCGGGCCGCTACCTGGTGGACGTCTACGAAGACAGCATCACGACGGACGGCAACCGCAACATCGTGCCGACGACGGCGAACGTGCTGTACGTGAACCTGGGCGCGGGCGAGACCTATCTGGCTGCCGACTTCGGCTACTACGAGGGCGCGCTGGTGCAGGGTTACGTCTTCCACGACGACGACCGCAACGGGCTGTTCGAGACGCACGAGAACGGCCTGCAGGGCATCACGGTGACCCTCACCGGCACGGACATGTTCGGCAACCCCATCACCCAGACCACCACCACCGACGCGGCCGGCTACTTCGTCTTCATCGTGCCGGAAGGGGATTACACCCTGACCTATAGCACGGCGCAGACCACGGCGGCCGGCTATCCCGACGCGACCACCGTGACCAGCTTCGAGTTCCACGCCTACCCCGGCGAGAACTGGTACGAACAGACGGTCTTTGACTTCGGCGTGGACTACAGCGGGGTGGTCGGCGACCGGGTGTGGAACGACGCCAACGGCGACGGCGTGCAGGATCCCGGCGAGCCGGGGCTGGCCGGCGTGACCGTCAACCTGTACGCCAGCGACGGCACCACCTGGCTGGCGGCCACCGTCACCGACGCCAACGGCAATTACCTGTTCGAGGGGCTGGCCGATGGAACGTATGTGGTCAAGGTGGAGCCGGCGACGCTGCCGACCGACTTCGGCCAGACCTACGATAACTCCGGTCCCCTGGACGATACGGGCGTGGCGACGGTCAGCGGCGGTGGCAGCGACCTGACCGCCGACTTCGGCTATCGGTATGCGCCGGCCGGCGGCGCGTCGCTGTACACCATCAGCGGCCGCGTGTATAACGATCTGAACAACAACGGGAACGACGACGGCGAACCGGGCTTCGCGGGCGTGGATGTCACCGTGGTCTGCGACTTCGGCACGTTCGTGGTGCAGACCGACGGGACCGGTGCCTGGGCGCTGGCCGGCATCCCGGATGGCAGCGCCTGCACCGTGCTGGATGCCGACGAGACCGACCTGCCGCGTCGAGACTATGTGGCCACCGAGACGCCGGGCACGCCCATCACGGTCAACAGCAACATCACCGGCCTGGACTTCGGCTACAACCAACAGCCGGGCAGCATCAGCGGCACGGTGTGCGAGGGGACCGGCAACGGCATCTGTGAGCCCGGCGAGGCCCCCATCGCAGGTGTGACCGTGACCCTGACCTGGTTTGGACCTGACGGCATCCTGGGCACGCCAGATGATGCCGTGATCACCACAACCACCACGATCACGGGCTTCTACAGCTTCACCGACCTGCAGCCCGGCCTCTATCAGCTCGTGCAGACCAACCTGCCCGGCTACACCAGCGTGGCCGATGCCGACGGCGGCAACCCGGATGTGATCAGCCCGGTGATCCTGCCGCTGGGCGGGGCCGTCACGGGCCAGGACTTCGAGGACGCGCCGCCGCCCAGCGTGGCGGTCAGCAAGGAGCTGACGACGCCCGTCAGCGGCGTGGCGGCCATCAGCGACACCATCACCTTCACCATTCGCATCACCAACACCGGCATCACCGCGCTGCCCACGTTGACCATCACCGATACGTATGACGCCGGCGTCCTGACGTTGATATCCCACAGCATCGTGCCGGACCTGACCGCGCCGGGCCTCATCACCTGGACCAACAGCCTGGCCCCGTTCCTGCCGCTGCTGCCCGGGCAGGCGCTGACCATCGCCGTGGACTTCCATGCCGACGTCAGCACCTATCCTGACGTGACGGAAAACGTGGTGCGCGTGACCGGCGAGGATGTGTTCGGGGTGCCCATCGAGCCTCAAACCGCCACGGCCGAGGCGCAGATCATCAATCCGGTCATCGGCCTGGCGAAGGACCTGTACGACGTGAGCAACAACGGCGACGGGACCTACACCGTGGTCTACCGGTTGCTCGTCGAGAACCTGGGCGATGTGCCGCTGAGCAACGTCCAGGTGACGGACGATTTGTCCCAGACCTTCGTCGGTTCCGGTGGCTTTGTGGTGGATGGGCTGACGACCAGCGCCAATCTCACCCCCAGCGGCGGGTACACCGGCACACCGCCGAACATCAACCTGCTGGCCGGGACCGACACGTTGACTGTGGGCGCCAGCGGCCTGATCACCCTCACGGTGACCGTGACGCCCACGACCAAGCTGGGCGTCTACGAGAACCAGGCGGAGGCCACCGGCACGGCGCCGGGGGACATCGTGGTCAGCGACCTGTCGCAGGATGGCGCCGAAGCGGACCCGGATAACGACGGCGACCCGACCAACAACGACGACCCGACCCCGGTGACCTTCACCGAGAACCCGGCCATCGGCGTGGCCAAGGAAGCGACCCAGGTGGTGAACAACGGCGACGGCACTTACGTGGTCACCTTCACCCTGACGGTGCAGAACTACGGCGACGTAATCCTGCACAACCTGGTGATCACCGACGACATTGTGACGCAGTTTGCCGGCCTGAGCCCCACCGGCTTCCAGGCGATCAGCGGCACGTTGAACGCCAACCCGACCTGGAACGGTACGGCGGGCAGCAACATCCTGGCCGCGGGTCAGAGCCTGGCGGTGGGCGCCAGCGGCACGGTGCAGATCCGCTTCACCGTGACGCCGGGAGCGGCTCAGACCGTCAACAACACCGCTTACGCGCGTGGCGTTAGCCCGGCCGGCACGGCAGTGACCGATCAGTCACAGGATGGCCTGGATCCTGATCCCGGCACGCCGCCGGACGGCGACCCGACCAACAACAACGAGCCGACCCCGGTGCAGTTCGCCGAGAACCCGGTCATCGGCATCGCCAAGGCGGTGCAGTCGGTGGACAACCTGGGCGGCGGCCAGTACCGGGTCACCTACCTGCTGACGGTCCGCAACTACGGGAACGTGAACCTTTACAACGTGCAGGTGACCGACAACCTGGCGACCACCTTCAGCGGCGCGACGAGCTGGAGCGTGGAGAGCGTGACCAGCGCCGACTTCAGCGTCAACCCCGGTTATACCGGCACGCCGCCCAACACGGGCTTGTTGCTGGGCACCGATACCCTGGCGGTGGGTGGCAGCGGGACCATTACGTTGAAGGTGCTGGTCACGCCGGGCGGGAACCTGGGGCCGTACAACAACACCGCAGTCGCCACCGGTGACAGCCCGTTTGGCACACCGGTCAACGATCTGTCGCAGAACGGCACGAACCCAGACCCGGATGGCGACAACAACCCCGGCAACAACAACGTGCCGACCCCGGTAACCTTCACCGCCAGGACCCAGATCGGCGTGGCCAAGGCCGTCAGCCAGGTGGTCAACAACGGCGACGGCACCTATGACGTCACCTACTCGATCCTGGTGGCGAACATGGGTGACACGGTCCTGAACAACGTCCAGGTGACGGATAACCTGGACAACACCTTCGGGGCCGGCAAGCACGCGGTACAAAGCGTGAGCAGTACCACCTTTGCCGTCAATCCCGGCTACACCGGTGCGCCGCCGAACACCAGTTTGCTGCTTGGCACGGACACCTTGAACCCCGGCGCCAGCGGGATCATCACGCTGGTGGTGCGGGTGACCCCGGGCAGCAACCTGGGTCCGTACAACAACCGTGCGACGGGCACGGCCACCGGCCCGGGCGGTGTGCCCACGGCCGACAACTCGCAGAACGGCACAAACCCTGATCCGGACGGCGACGGCGACCCGACCAACAACAACCAGTTGACCCCGGTTTCGTTCACCGAAGCCCCGGCCATCGGCATCGCCAAAGCGGTGGCCTCGGCCACCAACAACGGGGACGGCACCTTCACGGTGGCGTACACCCTCACCGTCAGGAACTACGGCGACGTGGTACTGAATAACGTGCAGGTGACCGATAACCTGGCTGCGACCTTCCCGGCGCCGGCGACCTTCAGCGTGGTCGGTGTGACCAGCACGGGCTTCACGGTAAATCCCGGCTACAACGGTAGCTCGGATATCAACCTGCTGACTGCAACGGGCAACACCCTGGCCGTGGGCCAGACCAAGACCATCGTGCTGACGGTGACGGTGACCCCGGTGTCCAGCCCGGCCACCTACAACAACCAGGCGACCGCCACCGGCGTCAGCCCGGCCGGCGCGCAGGTCAGCGACCTGTCGCATGTGGGGCTGAATCCGGATCTCGATGGCGACAACAACCCGGGCAATAACGGCGACCCGACCCCGGTGACGCTGACGCAGACGCCGGGTATCCAGGTGGTGAAGACGGGGCCGGCGGCCAGCTATGTGGGCGGGACTGCGGTCTACACCTACACCGTGACCAACACCGGTGACGTGCGGCTGGGCACGGTGACGGTGGCCGACGACGTCTGCGGCAACGCGGCTTACGTCTCTGGAGACACCAACACCGACGGCTATCTCGACCCGAACGAGACCTGGCTGTTCACCTGCTCTTACGTGGTGCAGGCGAACGATCCCGATCCGTTGGTGAATATCGCCACGGCGACCGGCGTGGGCCCGTTGGGGCAGCAGGTGAGCGACACTGACGACTGGAGTGTAGACCTGGTGACCTTTACCATTGGGGATCGCGTGTGGTTGGACACCAACGGCAACGGCAGCCAGGATCCGGGCGAGACGGCCGGCTTCTACAACGTGCCCATCGTGATCACGGGCACGGACGTGGACGGCGGTTCGGTCAACCTCACGGTGTACACCGATATCAACGGCTACTACCTGGCGACGCTGGCCAAGCCGGGGACGTATACGGTGACAGCGCCACTGAGTTTCGGCGGCTATGCGCCCAGCACGCCTACCTCGCAGTCGGTAACGCTGACGGTGGCTGCGCCCAGCTATCTGGACGCCGACTTCGGCTACGTGATGCCCACGGGCCTGTACATCATCGGCCCTGAGGCCGCGGTGGACGGCCAAAATCAGGTGCGGGTGAGCTGGCAGGCGACGCTGCCGGAAGGGATGGAGGCCCCTGCGTTCCACGTGTGGCGGGCCACGGCCGACGGCCGGTGGAAGCAGTTGACCGCAGAACGGGTGGCGGCCAGCAGCTTCGACGGCGTGATCTACGGGTATGCGTATACCGATGGGACGGTCCAGCGCGGCACGACCTATCTGTACCGGATCGAAGCATCGGACGGCGTGACGTATGGGCCGTGTCAGATCACCATCCCGGGCATCCGGCGGGTGTTCCTGCCGCTGGTGCTGCGGTGAGATAGATCGCAGGGGCGCACGGCTGTGCGCCCCTGCTTCCTGCCGGTCGGTTACCGCCAGCGGCACCAGCGTGTTGTTTACGTGCCAGGCAACCGCGAGGATGCCTGGCACGTCGGACGGCGATGATCAAGTCCTATTCGAGAGGTGCGGTTATGAGTGTCTGGCATCGTTTTTCGGGGCGCGCTCGTCTTCATCGGCGCCGCCGCAACTCCCAGGTTGCTTTGAGTTTACTCCTCTTGTCGGCGCTTCTGGTCAGCTTCTGGGCGCCGGCGGCACCGGCCTCGGCGCGCGAGGCCGATCCAGCACGATCTCCGGCCCGCCCGAACCGGCAGCCAGTTGCTGGGGCAGCTCCCAACGCCCCTGCGCTCGCGGTCACCAAGACCCTCGTGAGCCCGACCGGCCGCACCACGTTGTTCGCCGGCGAGACCGCGGTGTTTGAGCTGCGGGTGGAGAACACCGGCACTACCACCGTAGCCTACATCCCGCAACTGGACGAGTTCGGCACGAACTGCCTGGAGTTCCTTCCCAAGGCCGATCCGCCCGAGAGCGACTACAGCAATCTGGCCGGCTACGTGGATTGGAACGATCTGACCGTTTCCAACGGCGTTGATCTGGCGCCCGGGCAGGCGTTTGTCACTCAGGTCTCGTTTCTGGTCAAGGCGCCCACGTCCGGGAACAGCGAGCCAGGCTATAACACCGTGCGTGTCAGCGGTGCGTTGGACGCCAACGGCGATCCCGTGCCAGATGCCGGGGACACCTTCCAGTTTGTGTGTGCCACCCGGCCCACCCTGGTGGTGGACAAGTCGTTCGTGACGCCGCAGAACCGCACCGTGCTCCTCACCGGCGAGACGGTGCAGTTCCAGGTGGTGGTCACCAATACCGGCCAGACGACTTTGGCCTATATCCCGTTGCTGGACTTGTTCGACACGGCCTGCCTCGAATTCGTGCCCAAGGCATCGCCTCCGGAGAGCACCGAGTACCCCGGCATCATCGAGTGGGAAGACCTGACGTTGTCCAACGGCGCCGACCTGCCGCCGGGCCAGGCGTTTACCACCACTATGACTTTCCAGGTGGTCGGCCCGCCCTCGCCAGCGGTGACCGCTTCGGGGGTTAATACCGCCACGGTCAGCGGCGCGCTGGACGTCAACGGCTATCCGGCGCCCGACGGTCAGGACAGCGTGCAATTCACCTGCGCTGCGCCGGCCAGCATCGGCGACTACGTCTGGCTCGACCTGAACGGCAACGGCCTGCAGGATGAGCCTCCCGGATCGGGCCTCAACGGCGTGACGGTCTTCCTGTACCTGGACGATGGTGACGGCGTGTTCGAGCCCGGAACCGATGACGTGCTAGTGGCCACCACCGTGACCGCCGGCGACGGCGGCTACCTGTTCGACATGCTGCATGCCGGCAGCTATTGGGTGGATGTGGACGAAACCACCTTGCCGTCGGACCTCACTCTCACCGCAGGCACCGATCCGTTGCTGGTGACAGTAGCTTACGGCGATGCCTACCTGGACGCCGATTTCGGCTACACGGGCGCGGACGTGTCCATCGTCAAGACCGACACCTTCGACCCCGTGGCCGTGGGCGGTGTGCTTACCTACACCCTCACCATCCACAACGCAGGTCCCACTGACGCGCTGAATGTAATCGTCACTGATACGTTACCTGTGGGCCTGACTTTCGTGGCCGCGCAACCGCCGCAGACCAGCGGGCCGAACCCCCTGGTCTGGAACCTGGGGACGTTATCGGTTGGGGCTCAGCAAACCATCGTGGTGACGACGACGGTGAATGTCGCAGCAAGCGGCACGGTAGTCAACCAGGCTCAGGTTGCCAGCACGACCCCTGATCCGGATCCCGACAACAACCAGGCCGAAGAGCCCACCGCACTTGTCCGTCCCGCGATTGCCATCCAGAAGACGGCGAACCCGGCGGTGACGCTGCCGGGCGGCGGGGTGCTCTATACCTACCTGGTGACCAACCCCGGCGACGTGCCGCTGGCAGAGGTGACGGTGGCGGATGACAAGTGCGCGCCCGTGACCGGCCCCGATCCGGCCGGCGATGTGAACAACAACAGCCTGTTGGACCCCGGCGAGGTCTGGGTCTACACCTGTACAGCCCTGGTGAGTGAGGATACCACCAATACAGCGACCGCAACCGGTCAACCGAGCGATGACCAGGGCCGGCCGCTGCCCGGCATCGGGCCGGTGGCGGCGGATGACACCGCGTTCGTGGATGTGGTGAATCCGGCCATCCAGATCGTGAAGACGGCCGATCCGACCACGGTCTACGCGGGCGAGCAGGTGATTTACACCTATGCGGTGACCAATCCGGGCGATGTGCCGCTGGCAAACGTAACCGTGACCGACAACCAGTGCAGCCCGGTGCTCTACCAGGGCGGTGATGACAACGGCAACGGCCTGTTGGACGTAGATGAAACCTGGACCTACACCTGCACGGCCGTGGTGACCGAAGACACCCTGAACACAGCCGTGGCTACGGGCCAACCGGCCGACGACCAGGGCCAGCCATTGCCGGGCATCGGGCCGGTGCGTGACCAGGACACAGCATATGTTGACGTAATCAATCCGGCGATTCGGATCATCAAGACGCCCAGCGCGGCCCAGGTCGCGCCTGGCACGCTGGTGACCTACACCTATGCGGTGACGAATGTCGGGGACGCGCCTCTGACCGGCGTGGTTGTGACGGATAACAAGTGCGCGCCGGTGAGCGGGCCAGCGCCTGGCGGCGATGTGAACAACAACGGCCTGCTGGACCCGGGCGAGACGTGGGTTTATCAGTGCAGCGCGATCCTGAATGATGACACGACCAACGTTGCCACGGTGACGGCGAGAGACCCGTTGGGCAGCCCGGTCGTGGATGACGATAAGGTGTTCGTGGATGTGGTGCGTGCAGGCTTACAGGTAGATAAATCGGCCGACGTGACTCTCATCTATGCCGGCGGCACCGTAGTGTACGTGTACACGGTTACCAATACCAGCAACGATCCCATCTATCAGGTCAGCGTCAGTGACGATTCGTGCAGCCCGGTGATCTATCTCGGCGGCGATGTCAACACGGATACCGTTTTGGATCCAGGCGAGACATGGCTCTACCAGTGCACGGCTGTCCTGAGTCAAGACACAGTCAATGTCGTTACTGCCACCGGCCAGGACGCATTGGGCAATCGTGTCAGCGACGGCGCGAGTGCATCGGTAGATGTGATCAACCCGGCGATCAACGTGGTGAAAAGCGCCAACCCTCCGGTGGTGCTATCGGGCGATGCGGTGCTTTATACCTACCTGGTGACCAACCCTGGCGATGACCCGTTGAGCAACGTGACGGTAGCTGACGATACATGCAGCCCGGTGCTCTACCAGAGCGGCGATGCCAATGGGAACGGCCTGCTCGACCCAGGCGAGACGTGGCGTTTTGCGTGCGTGGCGAACGTATTCGAAGATACTACCAATACCGCCACGGCAACGGGGAATGATTCCCTGGACAACCCTGTGCGCGACACCGACACGGCATTCGTAGACGTGGTACGTCCTGCGATTGACCTGGTCAAGACGGCGAACCCAACCGTGGTCCTTCCGGGCGGGCTCGTCCTCTACACTTACGCTGTCACCAATCCCGGCGATGTGCCACTGGCCAATGTGAATGTGAGCGACGACAAGTGCGTGCCGGTGCTCTATCAGGGCGGCGATGTCAACGGGAACGGCCTGCTGGACACCAACGAAACCTGGACCTTCACCTGTATTGCCGCAGTGAGCCAGGACACCACCAATACCGCAGTGGCGCGCGGCCAGCCCAGCAACCCGCAGGGCCAGCCGCTGCCCGGCATCCCGCCGGTGGAAGCCGACGACACCGCGTTCGTGGATGTGGTGGACCCGGCCATCCAGATCGTGAAGACGGCGGATCCGACCACAGTCTACGCGGGTGACAGCGTGACCTACACCTACCTGGTGACCAATCCGGGCGACGTGCCGTTGGCGAACGTGACCGTGACCGACGACCGGTGCAGCCCGGTGACACCGGTGACCAGCGGCGGCTTCAATGCCGGCGACGCCAACCAGAATGGGTTGCTCGACCCGGGTGAGTCGTGGCGGTACACCTGCGCCACGACGCTGAGCGTTGACACCGTCAACACGGCGCTGGCGACCGGGCAGCCGACCGATCCCACGGGCCAGCCGTTGCCGGGCATCGGGCCGGTGCGAGACCAGGATACAGCGTATGTTGACGTAATCAATCCGGCGATCCGGATCGTCAAGACGCCCAGTGCGGCCCAGGTCGCGCCGGGCACGCCGGTGACCTACATCTATGCGGTAACGAATGTCGGGGATGCGCCGCTGGCCAATGTGGTTGTGGCCGATGATAAGTGTGCGCCGGTCAGCGGGCCTGATCCGGCCGGGGATGTGAACAGCAACGGCTTGTTGGACCCCGGCGAGACGTGGGTCTATCAGTGCAGCGCAACGTTGGATGAGGACACGGTCAATGTCGCCACGGTCACGGCCGACGATCCGCTGGACAACCCCGTGTCGGAGGATGATAAAGCGTTCGTGGACGTGCTCCGGCCGGGCTTGCAGGTGGACAAGGCCGCAAATGCGACGGTGGTATATGCGGACACATCTGTGCTGTACACCTACACCGTGACCAACACCGGCGAGGATCCAGCCTACAACCTGCAGGTGAGCGACGACCAATGCAGCCCGCTGGTCTATCAGAGCGGGGATGTGAACGATAACGGCGCGCTGGACCCCGGTGAGGTCTGGATCTATACCTGCTCGGCCATCCTCACCGTGGACACGGTGAACATCGCCACGGTGACCGGCGAGGACGAGCTGGGCAACCCGCTGCCGCCTGATCAGGCAGCCGCTGCAGTTGATGTGATCAATCCGGCGATCAACGTGGTCAAGAACGCCAGCCCGACGGTCATCCTGCCCGGCGGGCAGGTGGTCTACACTTACGTCGTGACCAACCCGGGCGATGACCCGCTGAGGGACGTGACGGTGAGCGACGACACCTGCAGCCCGGTCACCGGGCCCAACCCGGCCGGCGATGTCAACAACAACGGGTTGTTGGACCCGGGCGAGACCTGGGTTTACACCTGCACCGCAAACCCGACCGAGGACACGACGAACACCGCCACTGCGACCGGCTATGACTCCCTGGGCAACCCCGTGCGCGATACCGATACCGCATTCGTGGACGTGGTGCGGCCCGCTATCGCCATCGAAAAGACGGCGAACCCGACGGTGGTGTTGCCGGGCGGGTTGGTGGTCTACACCTATGTTGTCACCAATCCGGGTGATGTGCCGTTGGTCGGTGTCACTGTGTCCGACGACAAGTGCCTGCCCGTGCTCTACCAGGGCGGCGACGTCAACGGCAACGGCTTGCTGGATACCAACGAGACGTGGACGTTCACCTGCAAGACGACGGTGTTCGTTGACACCGAGAACACGGCTAATGCGGTCGGCCAGCCGGCCGACCCCAACGGTTTCCCGCTGCCCGGCATTCCGCCGGTCAGTGACCAGGACACCGCGTTTGTGGATGTGGTGAATCCGGCCATCCAGATCGTGAAGACGGCTGATCCGACCCTCATCCACAGCGGCGACAGCGTGACCTATACCTACCTGGTGACCAATCCGGGCGATGTGCCGCTGGCGAACGTAACCGTGACCGACAACCGGTGCAGCCCGGTAACAGCGGTGACCAGCGGCGGCTTCAACGCCGGCGACACCAACCAGAACGGCCTTCTCGACCCAGGCGAGGCGTGGCAGTACACCTGCACCACGACGCTGAGCGTTGACACCGTCAACACAGCGCTGGCGACCGGGCAGCCGACCGATCCCGCGGGCCAGCCGCTGCCGGGCATCGGGCCGGTGCAGGACTACGATATCGCGTTCGTGGATGTGCTCAACCCGGGCATTCGCGTGGTCAAGACGGGCCCGGCGGTGTCCTTCGTCGGCGCGACCGTGACCTTCACCTATACGGTTACCAACGCAGGAGATACGCCGCTGGCCAACGTGACGGTGACGGATGACGTGTGCGGCAGTGCCACCTACGTGTCCGGTGATGTCAACAGCGACGGCCTGCTGGGCCTGGCCGAGACGTGGGTCTTTACCTGCACCTATACCATCCAGGAGACCGACCCCGATCCGCTGGTGAACGTGGCCACCGCGACGGGCCAGGACGCGTTGGGCTTGCAGGTAACAGACGAGGATACCTGGCAGACCGACCTGGTCACGGTCAGCTTCGGCGACTTCGTCTGGCTGGATACCAACGGCGACGGCGTGCAGCAGCCCGGCGAGACTACGGGCTTCACGGGCGTGCCCGTCCATGTCACCGGCGTGGACGCGCTGGGGAATACGGTGAACTTCACGGTCACCACTACGGCCGGCTACTATCTGGTGACGGGACTGTTGCCCGGCACATATACCGCCACAGTGCCCAGCACCTTCAACGCGTATGTGCTGAGCACACCGGCCTCTATCACCTTCACCTTGACTGAGACTGCCCCGCAGCGGCTGGACATTGACTTCGGGTATTCGTATCCGACGGCGGTGACGCTGGTGAGCTTCGAGGCGTGGTCTGCGGCGGCGGCCGTCGAGCTGCGGTGGGAGGTGCTGCTGCCCGATGACAATCCGGCGCCGGGGTTCCACGTGTGGCGTGCAGAGGGCAAGGGTGACTGGCAGCAACTGACGGCCACATTGGTGACGGCTCATACCCGCGAGGGGGCCAATGCGGCCTACGCCTACACGGACAACAGTGTGCTGGCGGGCAGGGTCTACCGGTACGAAGTGCGGTCCACCACGGGCGAGCGGTTTGGCCCGCGGCTGGTGGTGGTAGGCGGCAGGGCGCATACGGTCTTCCTGCCGCTGGTGGTGCGGTAGTACCCTCTGTATTCAGGCTGTAGTCGCGAGAGATGCCAGGTACCCGCGCAGGGGCCTGGCATCTCTGTGTTTTGAAAATGAGCAACGCTCACGTGCCAGGCACTCTCCAAGATGCCTGGCACGTGAGTACGGTCACCTTCAGGTTAGTCCGGGGCAAGCCCCGGCGTCCGGATTTTCAGGGCATCTACCTCGCGTTCGCCACGATCTCGTCAAGCTTCTGTTGCACGTCGGCCGGGAGCGGCTCGGGCTGATGCGTCTCCAGGATTTTCAACGCGCGTTCGCGCGCCCGCTGGCGCAGGGTCTTGCCGCCCGCAGCGATCCAGTCATCGTAGGGCCGGCGGTCGAACAGCCTGGGATACCAGTCCTCGCGATAATGCCGCCGCGTGTGATCGCTGCTCATCCAATCGCCGTGCGGTCCCAGCTCGTCAATGAGGTCCAGGGCGAGGGTCTCCTCGTTGATCTCCAGCCCCTTCATGAACTGCTTGGTGTAAGCGATCAACTCGTCGCAGATGACGATCTGCTCGATGGAGTTGGTCATGCCGCCTTCCAGATAGCCCACATCGTGCGCCATCCCCGCGCCCGCCAGCGCCTCCAGGATGATGGAGAATGCAGCCTCGGCCGCGGCCTGTTCGTCGGGGACCTTAGCATCGCTGCACCCCGCCAGGCCGAAAATAGGCAGGCCGTAGCGGTGCGCCAACTCTACCAGCATGACCCGGTTGTTGGGATCGCCGTAGGCGTCCACAGTGGTGCGCATATCCAACATGTCGTTGACGCCGCCGGTGAGGATGACCGGTGTCCCTTCGCGTTTGAGCTGGGCGATCACCAGGCCGGCCAGCTCGCCCGCGTTGGCCAGCGCAATGGCGCCCGCGGCCGTGACCGGGCCGTTGACCCCGCGCAGCACGACCGGGGTGTAGGTGGTGGGCAGCCCTTTTTCGGCCATGAAGAGCAGCTTCTGCAGCGCCTCCTGGTTGTGGCGTAGCGGGCTGGTGACGTTGATGTAGAGCGCGCAGATGGGGTTGCGGCGCAGGGCCTCCTCGCCGCCGGCCACCGCCTCGGCCATTTTGATCGCATCCACGCAGCCGGGGAACTCGGTGGTGACGAACAGGATCGGCTTGGTGCTGTTCATCAGCATGGCCCGCATCTGGTAGCGGTCGGAGACCTCGGCCGGGACATCGGACGCGATGCAAAAGGACATCAGGAAGTCAATGTTGGGCAGCGCGTCGCAAACCCGGGTGGCATCCACGATGTCCTGCAGCGTGCCGCGGCGGCGCTCGCCGGTGCGCACGTCAATGACGTTGGGGCAATCGGAGCCGGGGCCGAAGAAGACGTTGTTGCGTTCCAGCGGCATGACCCGCCGGCCGTGGCGGTCGCAGATCACCGTCCGCTTGGGCGCGATGCTCAGCGCCCACTCCACCAGGCCGGGCGGGATGCGCACGCGGTTGCCCTCTTCGACTTTGAGGCCTTTTCGCTGCAGCAGCGTCAACGCCTCCGGTTCGTACAGGCAGACGCCGGTGCGGTCCAGGATCTCCAGGCTGGCGTGATGGAGCCGCTCCACCTGGTCGTCCGACAGCTTGCGGAAACGAGGGGTGTCGTAGGATGTGTAGTTGGATTGTAAGGGCATGGGATGGGACTCCTTGAAATATTGCGTATTGCATAGTTGCATATCGGAATGTCTCAATGACTTTGAGACAACTCGGACTGGAATTTAGTGTACGAACTGATGTTGCGGCGATATCTGGCGGCTGGCAAAGCCGGTTAGC